>BNJU01005329.1_pt1 | contig 92543 bp, 127 predicted proteins | sample 8539281 | NCBI WGS metagenome assembly BNJU01 (sample SAMD00202456, study PRJDB9452) | human saliva metagenome | isolation source: human saliva | place: Japan
TATTAAAGGTGGTACAGCGGGATATGCTCTCGCCCTTAGCTTAGGCTAGGGGTGGGAGCTTTTTATTGACAGGAAATTTCTCAAAATCTCCTGTCAAATAAAAATCTCCGAGGATCGCACTGCAGTGACTATGTGGATGTCGTTTATGCGCGACCCAGTCGTAGGCAGTGAATCCTGCAAGCGGGATTCTATCTTATTGTTAAGGAGGATTAGATGAAAAAGAACTTGAAAAGACCTACGATCCGAAGCAGATTGAGGACAAAAATCTATCATAACTGGACTGAGAAAGGATATTTCCATCAGGAAGTAAAATCTAACAAGAAGCCATTTACCATAGTTATGCTGCCACCAAATATCACAGGACAGCTTCACATGGGACATGCTCTTAGACAATACCATGCAGGACTATCCTCATCCGTTTTAAGAGGATGCAGGGCTATGAGGCACTGTGGCGAGCAGGAACTGACCACGCTTCTATAGCTACTGAGGCCAAGATAGTAGAAAAGCTTAAAGAAGAGGGTACTTCTAAGGAAGAACTTGGTAGAGAAGGCTTTCTTAAAAGCGTGCATAGAATGGAAGGATGAGTACGGCGGAAGGATTATTTCACAGCTTAAAAAGCTTGGCTCATCCTGTGACTGGGAGAAGAACGCTTTTACCATGGATGAGAGGCTGCTCTGAGGCAGTTAAAGAGGTATTGTAAAGCTCTATGACAAGAAGCTAATCTACAAGGGCTCAAGGCTTGTAAACTGGTGTCCTGTATGTACCTCCATTTCTAGATGCTGAGGTTGAGCACGAGGAAAAGGCAGGGCATTTCTGGCATATCAAATACCCTATTATGGAAGACGAAGCCTAGCACAAACCAACTTCCTTGAATTTGCCACCACACGTCCTGAGACCATGCTTGGAGATACAGCTGTAGCGGTAAACCCTGAGGATGAAAGATATACCCACCTTAAGGGACAAGACAGTATGGCTTCCTATAGCAGAGCGTGAAATCCCTGTGATTGAGGATAGCTACGTAGATATGGAATTTGGTACAGGTGTAGTTAAGATTACTCCTGCTCACGACCCTAACGACTTCGAAGTAGGTAAGCGCCATGACCTACCTGAAATCAACATTATGAATGATGATGCTACCATCAATGAAAATGGCGGCAAGTACGAAGGCCTTGATAGATATGAGGCTAGAAAGAAGATAGTGAGGAGCTTGACAGCCTTGGACTTCTTGGCAAGATAAGAAGACCACAGCCACAATGTAGGTACCTGCTACCGCTGTCACAGCGTAGTTGAGCCTCTTATCAAAGAGCAGTGGTTTGTGAAAAATGGATGAAATGATTAAGCCTGCAAGCGATGCTGTAAAAACATGGCGAGATTAAGCTCATCCCTGAGCGAATGGACAAGACCTATTCAACTGGACAGACAATATCAGAGACTGGTGCATATCCAGACAGCTCTGGTGGGGACATAGAATACCCAGCACGGTACTGCGCAGACTGTGGAGAGATTATAGTTGCCGAGAAGAGCCGAAGGTCTGCCCTAAGTGCAGTGAAGTCTCACCTTAAGCAGGATGAGGACACCCTTGATACCGGTTTCATCGGCTCTTTTGGCCATTTTCAACACTTGGCTGGCCTAAAATGAGACCCCTGAATACAAGTATTTCACCCTACAGATGCTTGTAACAGGCTGCATCATCATCTTCTTTCTGGGTTATAAGGATGATATTTTCCGCATATGAACAGACCGGAAACGCACCTTTTCATGCAGTTATGTTCCACGGCCTTGTAAGGGATTCACAGGGACGCAAGATGAGTAAATCGCTTGGCAACGGTATAGATCCGCTTGAAATCATAGACAAATACGGTGCTGATGCACTTTAGGTTTACTCATCACAGGTAATGCGCCAGTAATGACATGCGTTTCTACAACGAAAGAGTGGAAGCCAGCAGAAACTTTGCCAACAAAGTATGGAATGCATCAGATTTATCATGATGAACCTTGATGCGGCTGAGTTCCAGCAGACATAGACCTCTCATGCGCTTACATCCCCGGCAGACAAATGGATACTAAGCAGGGGCAAACTAGCTCTCAGCAGAAATGACTGAGAACATGGATGCTTTTGAGCTGGGTATAGCAGTTCAGAAGGTATATGACTTCATTTGGGAGGAGTTCTGTGACTGGTATATAGAAATGGTGAAGCCTCGTCTTTACAGCGATACAGACAGAGACCAAAGGCGCTGCCTTTATTTACACTAAGACAGTGCTAATCAATATGCTCAAGCTCCTTCATCCCATTTCATGCCTTTTTGTTACAGAGGAAATCTATCAGGCACTTCGTGAAAATGAGCCAAATGAGGCAGTTAAGTCTGCTATGGAAGAGAGCATCATGAGTATCTGCTTTTGGCCTACATTTAAGGCGGAGTGGGATTTTGCGAAGGAAGAGGCAGAAGTTGCCCTTATCAAAGAGGCTGTAAAGAGCATAAGAGCGGTTCGTACAGACAAAAATGTACCACCTTCAAGAAAGGCTAAGGTTATAGTTGTTTCTGACAAAGGAAGAAAGTGAGAAAGAGTATTTACAGAGGGGAGAGCTTCTTTGCAAGTCTTTCATACGCAAGTGAGGTAGCAGTACAGGCAAATAAGTACAGGAATTGATGACAATGCAGTATCTGCGGTTATATCTCAGGCAGTTATCTATATGCCGTTTTAGCGACCTTGTGAGACATAGACAAGAAGTAGAGAGACTCGAAAAAGAGCATAAAAGAGGCTTGAAGGGGAGATTGCCCGCTCAAACGGTATGTTAAATAACGAGAAGTTCGTATCCAAGGCTCCTGAGGCTAAGATAAATGAGGAGAAGGAGAAGCTTGCAAAAATATACCGAGATGCTTAAGCAGGTAGAAGAACGACTGTCAAGACTTAAGAAAGAACTAAGCGATTTAGAATTAAAGCCCCAAAGGTGTATAAACCTCAAGGCATATAAATACTGAGAATTAAAGATGTTAGGTAATAAAGCAACTATAGACAGTTTCTTACAGCTAATTAAAAACCGGCACAGGTAACGGATATTCCGCTATCTGTGCCGGTTTTTCTACTAGCATGGTAAAACTATCTAATAATGATGAGAATCAGATAAAATGATAGCTTTATCAACAGTGCAATGCTCATAATTTCTATAGATTTACAATCGTATTTAAGTCATAAAGATAAATGTTTTAGTAGCTTTTGCCTCTGTAAGTATTTTCTTATCGAAGCCTGATTCTGAAAAAGAGCATAGTAGAAACTTGGCTTTTTCCTTTTTCGTGAGTAAGCTTCGCTACTGGTGCTAATATATTCTGAGTAATCAAAAGGGACATTCTTAAACTTACATTCACCGACTAGATATTCCTTATTATTCTTCCGATACCTAGAAGATCTATCTCTGTTTCAGCTATCCTCAGTCCGCTTGAGGCTTTACTATCATTATGCGTAGTCTTTTCCAAACCAACGTCCCAAAGCTTAATGATGCGGAACGGGAGCAAGTCTTTCTTTTTGAAGCTCCATGATAAACTGTCTGCATACGTCTTCAAATGCTAAAGAGGCAAATTCATGAAGAGAAGGCTCTACTATATATTTATACACGCCTTCTACATCGCCGTCTTCAAGCTGTGAGATATTTGCGTATCCGAAAGCGTACCAAAATCTAAAGAAGTTGTCATTTAACCTGTATAAACCTCTTTTTCGTATTTGCCATTTCCTTTGTAGATGATTCAATGGAAAATTCACGGCTTATAAGTCCAAGCTCAATTAGATTTTTTAAGTATACACTCGTTTTTTGAAGTATCTTCAACCATTGATTTCTGGCTGATATCATTTAGCTTGGTGTTGCCTAGGGCAACGGCCTCTATAACTGAGTTGTAAACGGAAGTTTCCCTAAGCTCCTGATGCAGCAAAACCTACCTCACTGTATAACACCGAACCTTTGGTAAGTACCACGTTTTATATTGTCTACTAGCGGAAGTTCAGGATTAAACTGTTTTAAGTAATGAGGAATGCCTCCAAGGATGGAATATGCATATACTTTATCCCTTTCAGAATAATTAGGGAAAAACTGTATCGCATCATAGAAGCCCATCTCTTTCATTTTTATATACACCGGTAGCCCTGCTGTATAGAGGATTTTTCTCAGACAGAATTTCCTTTTCGATAAAGCTCATAGAACTTCCGCAGAGAATTATCATTACATTTTTATCCTTAAATTCTATATCCCAGAGGTTTTGTAAGATAGAAGGTATGCTGGGGTTTCCCTTACACATATATGGAAATTCGTCAATTATAATAAGTTTTTTATGGTCTCCATATGGAAGGTCAAGGACCGAGCGAAAAGCCTTTTTCCCAATCAGAAAATTCAGTTATATATTCTCTTGCAGGGATATTTTCTTTGAGGAGGATTGAGGAGAAATCTACTTAGCTGTGCTCTTATCGGTGCTTTTGAGTACAGGAATAAAATATATGGGGCTTTATCTCACAAAAACTCATGAAGCGTCTCAGTTTTACCCCACACGCCTCCTGCCGTAAAGAACAATTAACTGTCCTTTATTCTCGTTATATCTATCATTAAGGAACTGCAATTCTTGCTCTCTCCAATAAACATATTGACCTCCATAATATCAAATCGTGATTTAGTAAATTGTGATTTGATATTATATTAACAGTAAAAATAAAAGCAGAAAAAAACTGCCACCTTAACAAATTTTATTAAAGTGGCAGTAAAACATATATAAATTAAACTTAGAAACCTCTGACTGCAACTGTGATGCGATATCAGCGAGGCTCTCAGATGCCTGAGAAATGTTCTGGATAGCCTGTACCTGAGTATCTACAGATGCTGCAACCTCTTCAGTTGTTGCTGCATTCTCCTCTGCTATTGCAGAAAGATTCTCAACTACCTTAACTACGTTTTCATTCTCGGTCTTTAATCTGTGTAGAGGACTCATTGATGCTCTCTACACTCTCTTGCTTCCTTCGAGCTCAGCAGATATTTCAGCAAGCTTTATCGTCTGTTTCCTTGACCTCTCTCCTGTCTGTCAATGATTTCATTAGAAAGCTTAATCATATCTACAGCTTCCTTAGCCTTCTTCTTAAGCTCGTCAATAACTTCTCTAATCTCGCCTGTGAACTTAGCAGAATCCTCTGCAAGCTTTCTGACCTCATCAGCAACGACAGCAAAGCCTCTTCCAGCCTCTCGGCTCTTGCAGCCTCGATGGCGGCATTTAATGAGAGAGATTAGTCTGGTCTGAGATAGACTGATCATCTCACTTGCGCTTGCAATTGCTTCTGTAGCATCATTTGTCTCCCTGAATTACGTCTGATACCTTTTTCAGATATTTCCTTGTTCTCTCCGGTTATCTGTACAAGCTCATCTCATAATCACATTACTTTCATCCTTCAGGCTGTTAATATGCTCCATTGAATGTAAAGCTTTTCCTGTATCTCTACCATACCGTCAAGAAGCTCGCCTGATTTCTCAACTGAGCCTGCAGCACTCTGAGTATCCTCTGCCTGGCTCATAGCGCCCTCGGATATATTGTTTACAGCATTAGATACATCATTTGATGAAGAGGAAGCAGACTGTGCAGTTGCTGTAAGCTCCTCAGCTGTAGCTGCTGTATTCTGCGCGTGTGAAGAGATGTTATTAACTATAGAAGAGAGGTTCTCTGTCATAGTTTTTATTGATCTCATTACATTTGCAATCTCATCCTTGCCCTTCATGTACTTTGTGGCATTGGCTGTTTCATCAGATATATCAAGGTCGTAATTAGCCATCTTATGCATAGCCTTCTCTATGAGTGCCATAGGCCTTGCAACACGGGTAATCATAAGGAAGATAATTATTCCTGCTATTATCGAAATGATTGCTGCGTGATATATGATGTTGCTAAGAACAAACTGTGTAGCGTGTTCAACCACCCTTCTGTATGAAATGATATTCTCAAGGCACCATTTTTTATCTACTCCAGGGAAATTAACTACAACATAGGTGATTTTTCCAGGTAAGTCCGTACCTGCTATTGTTTCTTCAGACTGCTTGAAACCATTTGCAATGGCTTCAGCCACATTTGCCTTTGCCTCAGGAACCTGCTCAAAGAGGTTCTTTGCAACCTCACTGTCATCCATGGCATTTGCTATAAAGAAACCGCTGTCTGTAAGGAGTCCCTTAAATTCTTCAACATCTGTTGAATCATCCTTAAAATCCTGCTGTAAATCACTTAAAAGTATGTCTACAACAACAGCTCCCACTGCCTTATCCTTGTATGATATAGGAATACAGTATGAAGTCTTCAACTGGTTATCTGTATCAATATAAGGGTCTAAAAGAATCGGCTTATTTCCTGATAATGTAGCACTATACCATTCTTTATCGTCAATTCCATCCTCATAAGTGGAGATGACTTTGCCATCCTCACGTTCGATATACTCTGAAAAACGGCCATCTTTAGCATCCTTACCATCAAATCCGTTCTCAGTAAAGTAAATGCCAACACCTGATATAAAGTCGTTGTTGTCAAATATCTGCTTTGCGCTGCCTACGATCATACTCCTGCTTCTGTTTTCAAGAGGAACATCATTAAGCATAGCCTCTGTTATGGACTCTTACATCATAGCCAATCTGATATGCACCAGCAAACTGATCTTCAATCTTGTAAGCCATCTTCTTGCTTCTTCAAGTTTTGAGGTTTCAACGTTTTGAATAGCAGTTTCTTTTTCGTAGTTGTTATCAAATACCGCTTTTGCTCCTAAAACTACAAGCAAAACAAGCGATACAATAAGACCTACTCTTACTGCAAAACTATTGAAAATGCTCTTTTTTCGGTAGTCTTTCTTTCCTTATTTTTTCCCATGGTTCCTCCATTCGTGAAAAATATATTATTTAAGGTACTTTACTCCCATAAACATATATCGGCAGGTATTACTACGTTTGTTTAGTGGCAGACAGGTTTTATTTATAGATTAGTTAGCGCTGTATCTACCCACATTAATTTAAGAAGTAAGTCTATGATTAATTCTTGTTTCTAATTGAATAAGACTACAAAATGTGGTATCATTTTAGGTGGAAAAAACAATAAATACCACATTTTTGATATAGCTATGATATGAAGGGAGTTATTATGTTGGATTTTGAAAAAGAACTCGAGAAGTTTAAGCCAAGCCTTGAAATCGAAGAGGTGGCTGATGTTGTCAGACATAACGATGTGTCAGATGTTGCCGACCTGATTAAGGAAGTACTCAAAGAAACCAGAGAAACGAGGTAAAATATATGCAGTGCCCATATTGCAGGCAACACTCACAGCCGGGGACACTTGTGAGAAAAATGCGGCAGTGACGTAAAAGCTATTTAAGAAAACTATACAGTATATCAAAACAGATGCTACAATGAAGGGACCTGAAAAAGGCTAAGGCAAGGGATTTGTCCGGTGCGGTGATAAGCCTTCAAAACAGCTTAAAAGATAAATAAAAAGAATACCGAGGCTAGAAACCTCTTAGGACTTATATACAGCGAAATGGGCGAGACAGTGGATGCCCTCAGTGAGTGGATAATAAGCAGTCATTTTGAGCCTGATAATAACCTCGCGTCCGAATACCTGTCGTTTTTTCAAAACAATCCGACCAGAGCTTGATGCAGCGGGGACAGGTTATTAAAAAGTACAATGCCTCACTAAAAGCTTTGTTAAGTCCGGCAACTATGACCTTGCCATCATTCAGCTTAAAAAGCTGATTTCCCTTAACCCTAAGCATGTCAAAGGCTTACAGCTTCTTGGCCTCTTAAATATCAAGGCTGGCAATATCTCACAGGCTAAGAAATACCTTAAGATGGCACTAAAGGTAGATAAAATGAACCCTCTTGCCATGCTTTATATGGCTGAGGTCAAGGGAAGAGCCAGGGAGAGGATGTGACAGAGGACAATGATGCCAATAAACTTGTCCTAAATGCAAGAGAATCCTTTGCTCCTATGAATGCTTACAGAGATAACAAACACGGAATCCTGCCTTGGATTAGTCTTTTGGCAGGGATAGTGCTTGGCATGGCATTTTTTATGATTGCAATCGTGCCTGGTATAAGGGCTAAGTCTGTCTCCAATAAGAATACCGAGATAGTTAGCCTCAATGAGACCATGGCTAAGACCAATGCGGAGTTTGACAGCATCAAAAGCGAAAATGCAGAGCTTAAGAAAAAGGTAGAGACTCTTGAGACTAAGAACAAACAGCTTTCAGAAACCACCAAGAAGAATGAAAATAACGGCTTTGGTGCTCTTGCTGAGGCTGCGGCATATTATACTATGGACGATAAGGCAAAGTCAGCTGATACCTTGGTAAAGGTAGATAAGTCCACCCTTAAGGATAAGAACATGCTAAACCTCTACAACCAGCTTTCTGTGAAGGTATTTGCAGAGCAGTCGGCAAGGCTGTATCAGGAAGGCTATACACAGTATAGCAGGGGAAAGTATAAGGAAGCACTTAAAGCATTTGAAACTTCCCTAAAGATGAATCCTGAAAATGTCGACTCTATGTACTTTACTGCCAGAAGCTACGACAGGTCCGGAGACAAGACTAAAGCCATTGAATGGTACAATAAGATTGTAGAAAAGCATGGAGATACCCAAAGAGCGGTAGAGGCCAAGAGGATGCTCACATTGTTAGGAGAATAAATGGAAACGATAAAGATAAAATATTTTACGGATAAGATTGATAAACTCTGCTATATAGCAGGCAATTCAGACTGGATAGACCTTAGAGTAGCAGAAGATGTGGTGATGAAAAAGGGTGAATTCAGACTCATAAGACTTTGGGGTGGCTATGGAGCTGCCCTGTGGATATGAGGCACACGTAGTGCCAAGAAGCTCAACCTATAAAAATTTTGGGCTCATCCAGACCAACCACATGGGAGTGATTGACGAGAGCTACAAGGGAGATGCTGATGAATGGAAATGGCCTGCCCTGGCTATGCGTGACACAGAGGATGCAGTAGGGACGACAGGCTTTGCCAATTCCGTATAATGAAACATCAGCCGCAGATAAACTTCCTTGAAGTTGACTCTCTTGAAAATGAGGACAGAGGCGGTTTTGGAACCAGCGGCACTAACTAGGACTGCTTACGGTTCCTTTTGTTTTCCTGTCTGTCAAGAAGATATTCTGCATAATCTCTTATAGATGCTGCACTTTCAGGCATGAGCTGCTGGTATACAAGGAAGAAATCAACTATTTCCTTGTCGAGTATTTCTCCGCCAATAGGAAGTGCAGAGTCGGATACACCTAGCAGGTAATCGCAGGTTACGTCAAATTCTTTTAGACAAAGCAATCAGCTTTTCAAAGGAAGGCTCGTTTCTGTTTGATTCGTAGTTTGAGATAGCTGTAGGCTTAAGTCCCAGTATGCCGGCAAGTTCGCCCTGAGTAAGTCCTTTTTTCTGGCGGAGCTGTTTAAGTCTCAAATGAAAGTTCATATGTTACCTCCTGTAATGATATATTTGAAATATAGAGATTGTATAACAAAACAACATACTACAAATATATAGTATACTATAAATATATAATTTTGAACGTAAAATGTCAAAACGTTATTGCATACACAAATTAGTATAAGCGGGTGGATTATGAGTGTCGATATGAAGCTGTATAATATTCTTAAAGAGGAATGCCTTGAACTTGTTTTTTTATTCATGACAAAACAGGTAAGTATATTACCTGTTCAGACAAAAGCAAAGGGAAAGCCTTTGGTTATTTACCTGAAGAGGAAGTAGGAAATTTGAGATAAGCTTTCCCAATATTTCTCTGGAAGAAACTGCCCTTCATGAACATATTGAGACTAGATGTGTACAGGAAAAATGAAACATGTTTTCCTGCAGACCTTAAGATTGTAAGTTATGAAGACGATAAATTTATTATATTTGCAATAGATCAAACTGAAAAAGAAATGTTGCGAGAGAACCAAAAGTTGTAAAGAGGAACTTAGTATGAACTTAAGTACAAGACTGAATTTGTATCCAATATTACTCATAGAGCTAAGAACGCCTGTAAACGGCATCCGGGAATGGCTAAGAATCTTCTTAACACCGAGCTTAATTCTACCAGCTTTGAAAACTGTGGGGATAATCGAGGGCTGCTGTGTGAATATGTCCAAGATTATCAATGACCTTTTGGATTTCTCAAAAATGGAATCCGATAAGCTGGTGCTTGAGAAAAAGGCATTTTTCTTTTAGAGAATTTCTTAAACAACGTAATGGCATTTAACGTAACCCTTTGTAAATGAAAAAGGGTTTGAAGCTTCTTTAGATGTGGGAGATGATATACCCTAAGTATCTGGTGGGAGACGAGCTAAGGCTTATGCAGATATTTAACAATCTTCTAAGCAATGCGGTTAAGTTTACAACCATAGGCCACATTGCGGTGGAAGCATCACTCATACGTGAAGAGGACGACTATGTAGAGCTTTTCTTCATGGTAGTTGATACGGGTATAGGTATTCCAAACAAAAACATGGATAAGCTGTTTAAGAAATTTTCGCAGGTGGATGCTTCTACTACAAGAAAATTTGGTGGAACAGGTCTTGGGCTGTCCATAAGCAAGAAGTTGGTTGAGCTTATGGGAGGAAACATCAAGGTAGAGAGCGAACCGGGCAAGGGAAGCTCATTTTCCTTCAATGTAATTCTTGGCAAAGCAGACGCGGCAGAAGAGACTACAGGAGTAGAACTTCCTAACGGAAACTTCGTCTATGAAGGCAGCGGACAGTATACCGAATCAGAGGAGGAGTCGAGCTATTCGGGTGAAGGAAGCTCAGACTGGAGGCTTACTGCCAATTCGGACAAGATATACCAGTTTGGAACCAGTGAGAATATCAAGGAAATAAATTCAGCCCTCGAGAAACTTTTTATATGCATTGAACTAGGCAACTGGGAAAAAGCAGAGAATTTTGCCAGTGTCGTTAAAAATCTGATTTCTGACAACGAATCCGAGCAGCAGCTTAAAAAGGAGGCCTTTAGGCTTGAACTGATTATTCGAAGGGGTAACCAACAAGGCTATAGAGCAGTACAACATATTTAAGGAGAAGCTTGCCGAACTCGGGTTCTAAAAGGGGTAGAGGTAAATGAAGACGAATATTCTCATTGTTGATGATGTACTTACAAGCCTTGCACTTATGTCTGACATAGTAAAAAGTGAGGGCTACATAGCAAGACCCGTACAGAATGTTAAGCAGGCTATGGAGGCAATAGATGCCCTTGCCCGACCTTATACTGTCGGATGTGTCCATGCTCGATATCGACGGGTATGAATTTTTGCGAGATGGTTAAGTCCAATCCAAAGACAGCGGATATTCCTCTGATTTTTGTATCAGCCTTAAACGACGTGAATTCGAGGAAAAAGGCTATAACGTGGAGCGGTGGGACTTTATAGTTAAAGCCCTTTGACTTTGATGAGGTAAGGCTTAGAATAAATACTCAGATAAAAACCTTGTTATGCAGCGTGAACTTGAAGAGTATAATAAAAGACTGCATAGGATGATGAACACCAGATAGCCAAGATAACGGACGACCAAAGGTACCTGATATATGACTTTGTAAGGCTTTGCAGAATCAAGGGAAGATCCCTACAGGTACCCATATGATAAATGTATCTGTAAATTCCGCTTTTTAGCGCAGAGTTTGCAGCTGTCTCCTGAATACGAAAAGTACATCAGCAATAACTTCATAGATGATATAGGGCTTGCTGCCCCTCTTCACGACATAGGAAGTCTTACTATAAGTGACAGGATACTGCTAAAAAGGGGCAAGTTGACTCGCTGACGAGATGACAGTTAGTGAGAACCTCATGCTGAGATAGGCGCAAGGACACTACAGAGGTTTACTCACACAATGAGTTTAGCAGATATCTAGGATGGCTATAGATATTGCATATTATCATCACGAGAAATGGGACGGCTCTGGTTATCCAAAAGGGACTAAAAGGGAAGGGAATACCGATGTCAGCGAGGATATTTTCTCGGTGGATGTGTATGACACGCTTACCAGTGATAAATGCTAAAGGGATGCATACACTCATGATGAAGCGATTGAGATAATTAAAGAAGAGTCGGGAAGAGCTTTTGATCCCGGTATTGTAGACATATTTATGAAGATACTAAGCGGGATTAGGAGGAACTAGATTTGGGAGTTGCAAAAAGAACCTATAATTGAAATATTTGCAAGTGAAGCCGAGACTCGATAAAAGCATTTGATAAATAAGATGTTTGAAGGTGAGAATGCGGGCAAATTTGAAAGAGAGCTGATAGTTGAGCTTTGCAAAAGCTGGTGCGGATAATAAGAATGGACTCAAGTATGCTGCTTTTTGACAGTATAGCTCAGGTAAGTGGCAAGCTTGAAAAAGCTTATGGACTGCTACAGGGATGTAAGGGCTGAAAGTCCCTGATTTTGAGAGCTTTTAAGGAAGTACTAAATGCTTACTCTGTTTTTCATTCACAGTGAGCTGTATAAACTCACTCACAACGAAAAAGGTAGACGGGGACAATAGCGATATTATAGAACCTATCGACCATGATGGATACAGGAGTAGTAGGCTTTTAATAAGCTTCCTACTTCCACACCCTACAAGGCGTAAGCAGTATTATATTCTAGTAAGTCTGAAAATGATACAGCTGTAGTATCGCCCTAAAAAGGGAGTGTTTGACGGACTTCTGCTTGATGAAAAATAAAAAAATCTGAGGACGGTCTGGCTAAACCAAAGACGCCTAATGAAACCTTTAATTCACTAAAGAGCAGGCTAATCAGCTTTTACCATTACTGATGACAAGATGGAAGAGATAAGAAAGCTAAGTATAGGGACTTGAGAAACCTGTGGATGAGTTAAAAGCCGGAAAGAAGACAGATGTAGTATCGGAGACCCACAGCCTTGCTAAAGGGATGAAAAAGCTGGGTAATGGATGCAAGGATGACTGATTTGTCTATGCTTGTGTCTAAGGCTAAGATTGCAGCCCAAAGACCTGCTTAAACATACAGGAAAGAAGGCTGAATTTGAGGTTAAGCTTTTGGAGGATGAGACGCATGTTATTCATATAGAAAAGTACAAGACAGCCAATCTCTCAAAGGCGCTCACCCACCTTATAAGAAATGCTGTTGACCACGGAATCGAGAGCACCTGATGCAAGGCTAAAGAAAGGGCAAGAAAAGAAGAAGGACATATAAGCTTGAGATAGTAAAATCAGATAAATTCAAGGGAATAGAGCTTCATTTTTTTCAGATGACGGAGTGGGAATTAATCCCTGACAAGATACTAAAGGCTGCAGAGATGAGGGAGAATACTCCTCAATCCCGAAGAAAGCTATACTTTAGAAGATATATTGAAGATACCGTTTATGACAGGCTTTACAACAAGGAAGACGATTGGGAGATTATTCAGGAAGAGGAGTGGGGACTAGACCAGGTAGCCCATCTGATTGAAGAGATTAATGGCAGAGTAGTGCTAAAAAGCAAAGAAGGTAAAGGAACTGAAGTTGATATAGAGCTTCCTTACGACCATATTGCAGAATAATGAGGAGGATGATGATGAGAATTTTACTGGACCGAAGATGACTATGCCAGCAGAAAGTTTTGGAATAAGCTTTCAAGCAAATATGGAGAAGTGGATGCGACTGTAGATGGAGAAGAAGCAGTGGCTGCTTTTGAATTTGCAGCGGAGGATGGAGAGTACTACGACCTTATCTGCCTTGATATAATGATGCCTGGGACAGACGGGATAGAGGCGCTATATAGGATAAGGGAGAGTGAGAAAAGGCTTAAGATTCCGGAGGATAAATGTCCTAAGATAACTCATGGTTTCAGCACTTAGCGATATGAACTATGTAGACGGAGCCTTTTGAGCTGGGATGGACGGTTATAGCAATAAGCCGCTTGACACAGACAAGATGGAAGAAGTACTTTAAAAACTGGAGCTTATAAAATAGCTTTTGAGAGGGAGAATTTGCCTTTTAGCTTCTGGGGAATTTTAAAAAGTTGAATTATAAAGATTGTTGTGGTACTATAGTGACTATTCCGAAAGGGTTACATATAACTAACTATAAATAGTGTGAAAGGAAGTAGTAAAATGACAAAAATAGATATAATCTCAGGATTTCTTGGCGCAGGCAAGACAACCCTCATCAAAAAGCTTATAAAAGAGGCACTTGGCGGTGAAAAAGTAGTGCTTATAGAAAATGAATTTAGGAGATAGGCATAGATGGAGGCTTTAAAAGAGGCAGGAATTGAAATCACAGAGATGAATTCCGGCTGCATCTGCTGTACTCTTGTAGGAGACTTTGGAGCCGCACTAAGAGATGTTATTACAAAGTATTCTCCTGACAGAATCATCATTGAGCCTTCGGGAGTAGGCAAGCTCTCGGATGTAATTAAGGCTGTTGCTGATGTGAAGAAGGACTTTGAAGATGTAGAGCTTAACAGCTTTATTACAGTAGCTGATGCAGGCAAGACAACAATGTACATGAAGAACTTTTGGAGAGTTTTTTTCAATGACCAGATTGAAAAATGCCAATACTATTGTACTTAGCCGTACAGCAAAGACTCCTGAGAGTAAGCTTGAAAAGGCTGTAGCTGCCATAAAGGAGCACAATGACAAGGCGGTTATCATAACAACAGACTGGGATAGTCTTACAGGAAAGCAGATTCTTGATACAATGGAGAAGGCAGGAGGAGAGATAAAGGATTTACTATTTACAAAGGAAGAGCTTGAAAGCTGCGAGCATCACCATGACCACGAGCATAGTCACGAAGATCACTATGAATGTTGCCACGGGCACCATCACGAGCAGACCCATGAAGACGACCACGAGTGTGCTGTGACACCATCACGACCATGAGCATGATGACGACCACGAATGCCGCCACGGGCACCATCACGAGCAGACCCATGAAGACGACCACGAATGCTGCCACGGACATCATCACGAGCATGACCATGAAGACGGCTCACGAGTGCTGGCTGCGGACACCATCACGAGCAGACCCATGAGGACGAGCCATGAGTGTGGCTGTGACACCATCACCACCATCACCATGCCGATGAGGTATTTGACAGCTGGGGCATCACAACCCCAAGCGTTTTTCTAAAAGGAGGCTCTTGAGAAAGATACTCGACAAGCTCGCTTGGGGCAACGGTCTTGGCATCATACTACGTGCAAAGGGTATAGTTCAGTCAGAGGGTGAAGGATGGCTTGAGTTTGACCTTACACCTGGAGAATTTGAAGTAAGAAACGGTGCACCTGACGTAACAGGTAAGCTCTGCGTAATAGGTTCAAGACTTAAAAAGATGATATTAAGGCTCTTTTTGAGGTGTAAGAGCTATAGTGTCTGTATCAATGCTTTTGACAGCTATATAATCTAGAGAGTATTATCTATAGCTACAAGAGTCTTGACGGACATAAGGCTTCTGTGGCATTATGTGGATATACTAAGGCTGATAAGGAGAATATATGAATCAGGAAAAGGATATACCTGTATATATGTTTACAGGTATGCTTGAGAGTGGGAAAGACCGCATTTTTAAGGGATACCTTGGAGGGCGGTGAGTTTGAAGACAGCAACAAATCCCTTTTTCATACTGTGTGAAGAGGGCGAAATCGAGCTGTCAGAGAAAACTATTAAAAGCGAAATAAAATGTCTACAGTTGTAGTAGAAGACAAGGAAGATATAACTGAGGAATTCTTAAAAAACCTTGAAAAGGAATATAACCCTGACAGGGTGGTAATCGAGAACAATGGTATGTGGATTCCGCAGGAGATTATAGATGAATTCCCTGAGAATTGGATGCTTGTACAGTGTATCAATCTTATAGACGGCTCTACCTTTGAGAGCTACCTACAGAATATGGGAAGCTTTTGTTATGGAGCAGGTTAAGCCTGCAGACCTCGTGGTGTTCAACAGGGTTACTGACAATGAGGTAAGGGAGGCTACAGGAGGCGTATAAAGGCACTCAAACAGAAAGGCTCAGATTCTCTATGAGGATGAAAAAGGGAAAACCTTGATGATGCCTATGTGGAGAGCCTGCCATTTGATACAGACAAACCTGTAATTGAGCTTGAGGATGATGACTTTGGACTCTGGTATATGGATGCCATGGATCATCCTGAAAAGTATAAGGGAAAGACTATGAAGTTTAGGGCACTTATCTACAGGGATAAGAATTTCCCGAAGATAAGCTGGTTCCCCGGAAGATTTGCAATGACCTGCTGTGCGGCAGACGTACAGTTCATAGGCTTTTGTCTGCCACGCTCCCAATGCTTCTGAATTTGCACAGAAAGGACTGGGCGTATGTAGAGGCTGAGGCAAGGTTTGAATACTGCAAAGACTACAAGGGCAAGGGAATAGTACTCTATGCCAAAGAACCTCTTAAGAGGGCTGAGGCAGGGAGAGCAGTTGGTTTATTTTACATAAAGAAAAAGAGTAAGAAAGATTTATAGTATATTTTTGAATGACTTTGAATGCCGAAAGTTACCTGTGATTAGAGGGAACTTTCGAGTGTTTTACTATAAGGGTAGGTGGTTTATGTCAAAAAAAGAAAAATACTGTCATAGAGCTCAGATACTATGAAAAACCGATTAAAGAGCCTGTGCTTGCTGATGCTTTGGAGAGAGCTGGATAAGGGAATACGGGAAAGATACAAATGGCGAAATGATTAACAACCTGCATTTTCATAACCTTATGGAGATAGGCTGCTGTATATCAGGTGAGGGAGAGATGATACTTGATGGAGAAAGCAAAAAGTATAAGGCAGGTGATTTTACCATTATTCCAATTAACTTTCCTCATAATACCGTCAGTAAAAAAGGAACTAAAAGCTACTGGGAATATATATTTTGTGATCCGGAAGACATCTTAAACAGGGCATTTCCAAACAACAGACCGTTTTGTTGAAAGCACTTTAAAAAGGCTGAATAGTAAGGTGTATTTTTGCCATAGTGAAAAAGAGCCGAACTATACAGTGTGATAAAGTCCATCATTGAGGAGATGAGAAATAAAAAAAGCGTATTACTGTGAAAAACAATCATGCTTTTGTAATTCTTTGTTTTTGAGGTGGCAAGAAATGAATACAAGTGATACTTCAGCTGAAACCGAGTACAGGGATATGAGTGTTATATCTGATGCAATATCATACATCGGCAAGAATTATGCAAAACCGATTAGGATAAAGGATGTGGCAGATAGCTGTAATATGAGTGAGACTAACTTTAGAAGGCTGTTTTTCTGCATATATGGGGACGTACCCCGTTAGAATATTTCAATCTGATTCGAATAAATAAAGCCTGTGAGCTTATAAAATCAACTCTGTACTCAATGGAAGATATTGCAATGAAGGTGGGGTATTTCAGATGTCTACCTTTCAACAGAAACTTTAAGAAAATAATCGGAGAATCCCCATATAAGTGGAAGAGAAATCCCTTCTAACTTTGAAAGCAAACTGCTAAAAGCAAGTGTATCAACTAAAAAAAGGCTGGTAGAAATGAAACGTGCAATTTGGTCGAAATTGCACTTTTTATAAATTATTAGCAACAATGGCTTTGATTATTAGTTATAATATCCTCATAAATATAGTTTAGTTTTGGACAAAATTACCAAGGTACATATGTGTACATAAAAACATTGTCTAAAAATTAACTAATATATATCAGGAGAAACTATGATTTATTTTCCCGAATACTTATTCTTTAAGAGGAGGAATCAGTATGAAAAATGAGAAAAATCTATGTCACTTGCACTTGTAATGGCAATGGGAGTAGCCTCTTGTCAGGCTGTGGAGGCTCAGGAGGTAGCAGTGGAAGTACCAGCCAAAATCCTCAGCAGGCTCTAAAGCTGCATCAACTACAAACATCAGCAACATCATCGGGAACGGCTTCAACTGCCGGAAACTATACTGACAACGGAAGCCACGAGCTACAGTATGGTGCTGGGATCCTGCTTTTAACATCTACGCTATGAAGGAAGCAGAGAAGGTATACCAGAAGATAGACCCACAGTTTAAGTTAAATATTCAAGAGGTTCTTTCAGATGATGTAGAAACTAAGATAACAACTGCTGCGACTTCAGGAGACCTCAGCACCTTACCGGATATCTTCCTTATGCAGGACAACTCATTCCAGAAATACACTACAAACTTTAACGATGTATTCTTAGGACTCAATGATTCAGGCATTAACTACAAGGATTTTGGTGAGGCAAAGCAGGCGTATTCCACGCTTGACGGAGTACACTACGGAGTACCGTTTGATAATGGTGCAGTAATTGCTGCTTATAGAACAGATATACTTGAGAAGGCAGGACTTAAAATAGATGATTTTAAGGACATTACCTGGAGTAAGTTTATAGAACTTGGAAAAGCAGGTTAAACAGAAGACCAACACACCTCTACTTTGAGCTACCGCAGGTTCAAATGATCTTGCAATGATGATACTTCAGTCCGCAGGTGCTTCATTGTTCAATGATGATGGCTCACTTAACATAGTTGACAATGCAGTTCTTAGAAAGGCACTTGAGATATATCAGGAGCTTTACAAGGAAGGAATCCTTGTTGAGGTTACAGACTGGGATCAGTATATAGCTGCAATCCAGAGCGGAAGCTCAGCTGCTGTTATCAACGGATGCTGGATTATCGGATCTATTACCGCAGCTAAAGGATTTTTCAGGAAAGTGGGCACAACAGATATGCCAAAGCTTGATGATGTAGAAGGTGCAAACCAACTATTCGAATAACGGTGGATCATCTTGGGCAGTTACAACCAAGTCGGAGAACCAGAAGCTTGCCGTTGATTTCTTAAAGGCAACCTTTGCAGGAAGTGTAGAGTTCTACGAGACTATCCTTCCTTCATCAGGAGCTCTTGCTACATATCTTCCTGCCGGAAAGAGTGAAGTATACAGCAAGCCACAGGAGTTCTTCGGTGGACAGCCAATCTACTCACTGATTACCGAATTTGCAAGTAAGATTCCAAGCAACAAAACAGGCGCTTATTATTACGATGCAAGAAATGCTGTAGGTGTGGCTATTAGCAACGTACTTCAAAAGGGCGCAAACATTGAAGATGAATTAAAGTCAGCTCAGGAAACAGTAGAATTTAATATGGGTGGCTGATAAAAGCTTAGCTTTTTAGCATAAGTCAGAACGGGGCTGTCACAATAAAGAGAGAATAAGTGCTTATCTTTAATGCGGCAGCCCTTTTTGTAAGAAAGGAGACCATTATGGAGGGTAAGAAAGGAATGAGCCTTGCCAAAAGACATCTTATGATAGGCTGGGGTTTTGTTATTCCTGCTACTCTGCTTATCGTTATCTTTAGCTTTTTTCCTATGTTTCAGGCTATATTACTATCGCTAAAAAAAGGCGTTGGTGCTCATATGATCTTGGAACGGTATAGGAAACTATACGAGAATATTAAAGGATAAGCGGTTTATACAGGCAATATTTAATACATTATTTTATCTTGTGATTCAGGTGCCTATAATGCTTGGTATAGCACTGGCACTCGCATCTATTCTCAATAACAAGCACCTTAGATTTAAGGGACTGTTTAGAACCATGATATTCCTGCCTTGTGCAACTTCCCTTGTATCATATTCAATGATATTTAGGTCTATGTTTGCAAATGACGGTTTCATAAACAACGTACTTGTGAACTTCGGCTTTAACAGAATAGGCTGGTTTCAGAATGACTGGATGGCAAGGGCAGTAATCATAATTGCTCTTATTTGGAGGTGGACAGGATATAATATGGTATTCTATCTTGCAGGCTTGCAGAATATAGAATACTCGGTATATGAGGCCGCTAAGATTGACGGTGCTTCTCCTTTCCAGTCTTTTAGAAAGATAACAGTGCCTCTACTTAGACCGACTATTCTTCTTACTGCAATTATGTCAATTAATGGAACTCTTCAGTTATTTGATGAGTCAGTAAACCTTACAAAAGGTGGCCCTGGTATAGCGACAATAACAATGTCACACTATATCTACAACACCTCATTTGTAACGAGCCCTACTTTCCCTTATGCAGCTGCACTTTCAGTTGTTATTCTTGTAATGGTAGGAACACTTTCGGTGATTCAGATGAAGGTAGGTGATAAGCGTGACTAAGAAACACAGAAAATTTTTTCGTTTATACATTTCTTATAATAGTTTCACTCATTTCAATCTTTTCCGATTTATTGGATGGCTTGTGCGGCTACCAATACAAGTGTTGAGATAATGAGAGGAAAACTAATCCTCGAGGATACCTGATTGAAAATTTCAAGTCTTTAATACACAATCAGAACTTAGGCAGAGCCTCTTTAACTCAGTAAGAAACTCTGTTATACTAACACTGTTGTCTGATGGTTATATGCTCGATTGCCGGTTACGGCTTTTGAAGTATACCACTCGAAGTCAAAGGACGTTCTTTTCACTGTGCTTCTTACAGCAATGATGCTTCCTTTTGTAGCAACTATGATTCCGCTCTTTACCATGTTCTCAAAAGTTGGGCTGGTAAATACCTGGCCTGCCTTCGTGCTTCCGGGACTCGCTACACCGTTTCTTATAATGATGTTTAGGCAGGCAGCAAGAAGCTTTCCAAAAGAAATCATTGAAGCAGCAAGAATGGATGGCTTATCTGAAGTAGGCATATTCTTTACAATGTTCGTCCCTACAATGCGTTCTACCTACGGCGCTGCCATAACCGTAACTTTTATGAATACCTGGAACAGCTACTTATGGCCAAAGGTAATCTTTCAGAAAAATGAAGCCACAACCATGCCTATGCTTGTGGCAAACCTCCTCGGAGGATATACAGTTGACTATGGTATGCTTATGCTGGGTGTACTTATTGCAACCATTCCTACAGCTGTAGTCTTCTTTATACTGCAGAAACAGTTTGCGGAAGGTATTACAGGAGCTATAAAGTAATTATCAAATATAGAAATGAGGTATAAAGGTGTTTGATTTCAACAAAATTAAAAGATGTATCCTTTTTCAAGGAGAATGCTCTCCTGATAGGTAACCTTCATTCCATACGGAAATGAAGAGGAGATAAAGAGAGAAAGTCAAGTCTCAGAGTGTCGCTAGACGGGCTTTTGGAAGTTCGCCTATGCTAAGAATCTAAGCCTTGCAGTCAAAGACTTTTACAAAAAGACTATGTGTAAAGAGCTGGGACAGCATAAGCGTACCTTCCAATATGCAGATGGAGGGCTATGATATCCCTCAGTATGCCAATGTGCAGTATCCTTGGGACGGAGTCAGGATGTGGCACATGACGAGGGTTCCCTAGCGACTTCAACCCTGTGGGGATGTACGTAAAACCTTAAAACATTTCTGAAAAATGCTAAAGATAAGGATATTATCATAACCTTTGAAGGAGTGGAAAGTGCCTTTGCCCTCTGGGTAAACGGAGAATATGTGGGCTATGCCGCAGACAGCTTTACTGCCACAAGCTTTGATTTGACTAAGTTTGTAAGTGCAGGAATAAATAAAATTGCAGTAATGGTATTCAAGTGGAGTATCAGCAGCTGGTGAAGACCAGGACTTCTTTAGATTCTCGGCATATACAGAAGTATATATAGATGTGCTGCCAAGAACAAGGATTGTCGATTACACTGTAAAGGCTGTGCCTGATGACAGCTTTTAAGAGAGCAGAACTTAAGGTGGGAAGCGACTGCTCCTTGGCAAAGGAAAGTTATCTACAAGGCTATCATATAAGGGCGAAACCATATTAACTGATGAGAGAGAAATAAGCGAGAGCTTAAACCTTTCTTTTTACTGTAAATGAGCCAAAGCTTTGGAGTGCTGAGAAGCCTGAACTTTATGACCTTACATTTAAGGTATATGATGAAGGCAGCAAACTCGCAGAAGTAATTAACGAGAGAGTAGGCTTTTAGAAGAATAGAAATAAAAGATAAGATTATACTTATAAATGGCAAAGAGAATTAGTGCTTTAACGGCACCAACAGACACGACTTTCAGCTCTGTTTACGGAAGGGCATATTACCAAAAGAAGAGATAGAAAAAGGATGTTATTACCATGAAGCGTAATAACATAAAACGCAATTAGAACCAGTCACTATCCTAATACTGATTATCTCTATGAGCTTTGCGATGAATACGGTCTTTATGTAATTGCAGAGAACAACCTTGAGACACATGGAACCTGGGATGCAAGGGGAGCACATGGCGAGGATTACTCACTTCCTAAGGATCATATGGAGTGGGAGCCGATGATGCTTGACAGGGCTACATCTACATATCACAGAGATAAGAACAGAGCGAGTGTCATAATATGGTCACTTGGTAATGAATCCTTTGGTGGCAAGGTCATCTACAATATGTCTGAGCTTTTCAGAAAGCTTGACGATACAAGACTTGTGCACTATGAAGGAGTCTTCCACGACAGAAGCTATGATGGAAGCACAGATATAGAGAGCCGTATGTATCCGCCTGTGACTGAAATAAGAGAGTTCTTGAAGGAGTTTCCTGATAAGCCTTTCATCCTCTGCGAATACACCCATGCTATGGGTAATTCAAACGGTGCTATGCACAAATACATTGAATATACAGAGGAAGAGCCAAGGGCACAGGGAGGCTTCATTTGGGACTATATAGACCAGTCTATATATAAAAAAGACAGATACGGTACAGAATTCCAGGCCTATGGCGGAGACTTTGGCGACAGGCCAAATGACGGCAATTTTAGCGGCAATGGTATAGCCATAGGACCTGACAGGGCAGAATCTCCTAAGATGCAGGAGGTTAAGTTTAACTATCAGGGCATCAAGCTCTTTGTAAGTGGGGATAAGGTTAAGATAAGAAATAAGTATCTTTTTACCAATACCTCTGAATTTAATGTATATGAGATTCTTTACAAAGATGGAAAAGAGTATGCTAAGGAGATGATGACTACAGATGTAGAACCATTATCCGAAAAAGAATATAAACTTCCTATCGAAATCCCTAGTGTCGAGGGTGAATTCGTTGCTGAAGTATCCGTAAGACTTAAACATTGCACCAACTATGCTAAGTGCGACCACGAGGTTGCCTTTGGACAGGCTGTAGTTAAAAAGGCAGATACCAGACACTTTATGGATATTTCTCAGGGAAATGAGAAGTATGATTATATGTATGCTTCCTCAATGGAAAATGCTGAAGTTAAACCTGCATCAGGCAGACTCCAGTATGTATTTGGCGACTACAATGTAGGAGTTAAGGGAGAGCATTTTGCAGTATTATTCTCAAAAATGTACGGAGGGCTAACAAGCTACAAGCTAAGAGGAGTTGAGCTGCTAAGAGCCAGCCTCGCCCTAACTTCTGGAGGGCTCCTGTGGACAATGACAGAGGTGCGCAGATGCCTGCAGAAAAGGGTAAATGGAAGCTTGCGGGAGATTACGCTAGGTGTAGATGTAAAGGTAAATGACAACAGTGCTAAAACCGGCTCTGAGAGATATGTAGAGGTAGTTTACACCTATGCTCTTGGTATGGATGGACTTGGAGAGGCAGTTGTAAGCTACAAGGTATTTGAAGATGGCTTCATAAAGACTACTCTTAGCTATGAGGCTAAGGGAGAGAACTTTGATATGCCTGAGTTTGGTATGATGTTTAAGACCAACGCAGACTTTGACAACCTTACCTGGTATGGTGCAGGTTTTTCTGAGACCTATGAGGATAGGAGAAGCGGTGCAAAGCTTGGATTATTTAACAATAAGGTTGAAGACAATATGGCGCCTTACCTCGTACCTCAGGAATGTGGTCACAAGGTAAATGTAAGATATGCTAAGGTAACAGACAGAAAGGGCAGAGGACTTTTGTTTGTTAGCGAGAAACAGATGGATCCTACCAAGGGAGAGAGTAGAGCCGCTGAGAATTCAGTAGTTACAGACAGATATATGGGCTTCTCTGCACTACCTTATACTCCTAACCAGCTTGAAGAGGCAACGCATCCAAATGAACTTCCTAAGCCACAGTTTACAGTTATAAGAGCAGACCTTATGCAGATGGGTATAGGGGAGATGACAGTTGGGGGCAAGACCTCACAAGGAGTATCATATTCAAAACGATCTGAAGTTAGAGTTTAGCTTCTGGTTTAAGGAATTTGATGACATAAGTCTAAAAATTATAAAACTCGTTTGGGGTTTGCTTGAAAAAGAAATTATTATCATTTGATGCTTGCATCATTTAATACTGTTTTTCGCCTGTATTGATATTTGCTATATTTGTGCTGGCCAGACTATCAGGCAGATATTAATACAGGTTATATAAGAGGTGTTAATCATAATCATTAATTATTAATGTGATTTTTAACCTTAGTTTAGTATATTATATTTGACTTTTTGTGATTTTTTTATGTTAACATTAGTATCGTATTCTTGAAGTTTAAAGAAAGTCGAACTCAGTTCTCTAAACTTGTTCGTTAGCTCGCAGCACTACTAGAAAGGTATCTGCTTCAAAGCTCTTTAACTGGAAGATTACGCAACTAATATTTTTTTATTTACGGGAGGATACCTAAATGAACACAGGTGTAGTTAAGTGGTTCAACTCAGAGAAGGGCTACGGATTTATTACTAATGACAACGGCGGAGATGATGTATTCGTACATTTTTCAGCTATCAACGTAGAGGGTTTCAAGACTCTTAACGAAGGACAGAGAGTTACATTTGAGACAGAGACCGATCCTAAGAATTCAAGCAAGCTTAGAGCAGTAAATGTTTCTATAGCTGAGTAACTTTATAGTTGAGTTCTGGGTACGTAGTCTTAGGTGACTACGGCTTCTTTTTATAAAAATCCGGGGTTGTACCGGTTTCGACGGGAATTTTGAAGTTGGAGAAGCAAGCCGCAGGAATGCGTTAAATCCAAAATTAAATACAAACGCTGAAGATAATTTAGCATACGCTGCCTAATGGCAGCTGTCTTACCTGTTATACCTGCATAATGGGCTAAGGCATCGAATCAGCAGGAAACGACATAGCAAGGGGCTCGGTGTTATGGGCGTATTAGAGTCTACTAAAGCCTGAATTGTGCTGATTCAAGTCAGGTGGAGGGAATGTCAAACAATCAGCTAAGCTTGTAGAAGTACAATGAATGGGTTTTCGGACAGGGGTTCGACTCCCCTCAGCTCCATTATTAAGAAACCCTAAGAAATGCAGTGATTTCAAGGGTTTCAGGAATTTAGAAAATGTGAAAAAGGTCGTTTTAGACCGAAAAAGACCAGTTTGAAACATATAAAGTGGTGGTATAACTGTGGTAAAAAAACGAAAGCAATGTAAGAGTTGTTGTGTTGACTAAAGAAGAAGAAAGCCTGTCAAGCCCTTTACCGAAGGCACTCGAGAGAGGGCTTTACAGGCGGTATATTTCGGTGTATAATTAGTAAAGGAGCTAATCGAGATGTACTTTCGATTAACTCCCTTAATTAGCTCTTTTAATTAGTAAGGTTGCCTGCTTCACATAACTCCGTACCCTCCGTTGGCTTAGACACTCTCAAAATGATAATCAGCCCAAGAATTAACCTCTCGCCTGCTAATACCCCAGATGGTAGTAAAAAGCAGTACCTGCTAAGGCTAGTACCAATAACTTACTAAACTTTCTTAGCATTTCAAACCTCCTCTAAAAATATAACTTTTGAATTCGTTTATCACGATTAAATAGTATAGACGGATATTACTAGAATTAATAATGAAATGAGTAGTGTATGTAGAGCCAACTCTGGCTCTTCTTTTAATACAAGGCTATTTAATATTACTTGCCTGACGCTGTATAATAGGTATTTCCTATTAAGTTCCACCACTCTGGGTATTTCCAACCATCTTTGTAATGCCAAAAATCACCATACACCATAAGCTTATTACCCTGCATTGTGAACTTCTTAGAATAATCTAAACTCAGTATAATCGTTTTTCTATCTATACCCCCATCTATCAGGGTCTGAAGCACTAAACCAATTGGATGCCATCATCTGCGTGAATACTACCCCTTTATAGTTCTTAGGATGGTACACATTTAATACTATAGAACCTGCAGGATACCCCCTCAGATGCCTCCTTTTTTCAGCAGTCGCCTGTACAGCCCATTTCTTACCCTTAACTTTAAATACACAAGCATTCTTTAACTCAAGACCTGTTTTAGCGTCTGTGTAATCTTCTGTACCCGACATAAGATTGATACCTGTAGTTCTATCAAATGCCTGATGATAAACTATGATATCCGCAAAAATGGAATTATCACGGCTTTCTACATCGTAGATATCAGCTACTGAATTAGATACAGGCTTATCGTATTCATTAAATACCCTATTGCCTATCTTTAACTGTAAAGGTGGTATTCATATAACCATACTTATCTGGCTTTTTGAAGTGGTTACCTTTGACGGTGTCTTTTTCTTGCGTAATATTTAGTTGTTTCGTCACCATCTGCACAATTTAATGCTGTAAAAGGAATTTGGAAGAATAATCGACTTCTGAAGAATTGCACGAACTTTAGAATATTTACCAGTAGCTCTTGCGAAGTGCTCTTTATCGAATGTATGAAATATCGGTGGAAAGGTTTTTGGTTTCGTCTTAGCCTCTACTGTGACAGCATTTGTTAGTAATGTTGCTAAAGATAACGATAATATCACTATTTTCTTTAAATTCATAAAATTATACCCCCTTAGAGTTATTTGTTATTTTGATAGGTCTATTATAACTCCAAACTTATGATTCTGTCAAGGGTTTATTAAAGGTTTTTAACTTTTATTAGAGAATTTTTAGATTTATTCACTAATTTAGCAGAAATGCCTGCGAGATACCCCTGACTTTACCTCCCATCTCTCTGACTACTGTGCATTTCATACAACCCTATATGTAATCGGCATTCGCTGCACCTTGCTTTCGCACAATTCAGTAAGATACCCTGCATTATGCCTGCAAAATTCTACCCAATACGCTACCTCATCTGGAGTGAAACCTATAACATTAGATACTACATAGGTGGGTATTAAACAGTCCATAGTCTTAAAAACAATATATGTCACTAGGCTCTCTCTATATGCACCAAGGTCTGACCTGCACTGTTTAACGGTGTATGGACTATCTCCGTTTTTCCTTTACCGTACAATATGGGTAAAACATATACTAATACCCCCTTTTGCTAACTATTATAAGAATCTAGGCGTATTAAGTCAAGGATTACCGACTATCTACCACACTCAATACACCTGCCTCCAGATAGGAAGATACAGCCTCTAACCGCTTATATATAGTGCCCCTGAACCATGAAATCATGCGAAGTACCTTCGGTAACTCCTCGTTCACATTATCTGGGTCTTTCCCAGAAATGCGAATAGTAAGGATAACCATACCTGTTAGTTATAGCTAATGCCAGTCGGTTGAGGTAGAACCTATATTATTATAGGTAGATATAATAAAAACTTACCATATTGTACAAAAATAGCAAAAATACCGAAATTTATAGTTTTATAAAGCAAATTTGTGATAGTATCCAAAACCGTCAAAATCGACACGATAATATAAGGCTATTACCGTAATTAATAAAAATCTACACAGGTATATTGTATATATAATCTCGATATCAGCTTTTAAACTTTTTCAGCAGTATATTAATATTTAGTAGCAGTATTAATAGTCTAATTGATATATTAGTTGATTTATTATATTCTAAAATCAAGAGGTGTCTCATCGTTAAAAGGCGTATTTATGCTGATTTACGCAGAATATTGGTGTTGACAAAATTGATTAAAAATAATATGATAATTGTAATAGATATATCTGTTGAAGGCAGTAGTGAGATAATAATATCTTGTTACTTTGAAACTGTAAACCATTCTATAATTCATAGGAGGTAATGTTTATGAAACTCATAGGTACAGTACAATAGATGAAACAGGAGAGGGTCCTATACCTCTATATTACAGAACCATTTCCTGCCCTATGCAGAATGATACCGAAAAAGGTAGACACAATGAGCAGTAAGGCTGACAGGTTATACGTTGCTGAGTATGATTGCTCTATTATTAGAAATTGGAGATGAAAATAGAAATATATTTTGACAAGGCTATTTCAACCAAGAATGGTACATTTCAGCCTGTTAAAAATTGAGGTTATACAATCTCAACTCAAAAATAAGGAGGTATAAATATGATAATAATTTTAAAGATACTTATTTTATGATTGGTCTTTACTCCATTGCTGTTTTATAAACAGTAGGATAGAAAGATGTTCTTTAGAATATTCCTTAAAACATATAAATCAGTTCTTATTACAAAGAGCTGTTATATAATGAGGAATATAGAGGTTATAACTTTTACAGATTTGACTCAAAAATTTGGAGTATACTTACAGGCGGTAGATGAAGAAGTATACAATAAAATTGATGAGTTAGCAAAAACTGGAACATCTGTGTGTGAAGTTAAATATAAGGATGATTCCTGTTGTTGAATTAAGGTTCCTGTTTCGTGTCAAGCTTGTGAAAAGCTGAAGCTGAAGCAATGATTATAGAAATTATAAAAATTTCAATTTGCTTCTGCTTGATTGCGGATGGATACCCATGATGAATAGGTTAGAAGGTATTATATCTGGTCGATACCAGTTGTGGCACCCTCTAAGGTTGCCCAAAATCTGCTTCTAAATAAGCGGAACAGGCTTATAGTAGCCTTTGAACCTCCAGAGAGGACTCATGATGATGAGCTTTAAGCTAGGCTGTAATTTTAAAGCTCTGGAGTGAAGCAGGGTGAAAGCCCCGTAATCTCCTTCAATGGGTCAGTATTATAGTAGTAGGTGGTTCAGGCTCAGGTAAAAGTACGGCTTTGTTATATTGGCTTGTAAAAATGAATAAGCTAAAGGTAAAGCTATATATATGTGATTTGTAAAAAGCTTCAAAAGAGTTTGAAGGTATAACATATACTTTGCAGAGTTTGAAGCCTGCTAGTGAATTAATTAAGTCTTACTATGAAGAATTTTAGCTACACCAGAAGGAAATAATGACATTAAACTGCTTATAATAGATGAAATAGCAGGCTTGCTAACTCATTTGAGATGTTAAAGGAAACAAAAGTCAAAAGGCAGATGAGATAAGAAGAATTATGTCAAGTGTCTATGCTCGGAAGGTCAAGAAATTGTTTTCTTATACTTTCTATGCAAAGATACAGTGCAAGTATATTTCCGTCTTCAAGTGGTGCAGGTGATAACTTTTCATATATCGTAGGGCTTGGAAGGCTTACTGCAGACGGAAGAAAAAGGGCTTTTCGCAGGAGAACATTTGAAAACGAAGAAAATATACATTTGGAACAGGTAGAGGGATAGCCTTGATTGATGTGCAGGAAACTGGAAGCCCTTATTATTCCAAATGTAAACAAAAGAGACTGCTAAAGAGAAACTGCAAGAGTGCTAAAAAGGCTAGGCGGTGGCGAAGCCTGAAGCCGCTCTTTTAGCTTAAGAGTTGATGTTAGTATTACCATCAACTCATGTAACTGTGACAATTATATTGTAACGGGTATAACATACTAAGTTTTCAGTCACACCTTAACTGTGACAGCAACTATTAAAATTGTGCAAGGAGATATTATGGGGAACTTTTTCAACAAAAACAGAGGTCGGTGTTGGTGAGTCTATACATATAGCAAATATGCAAAATGCAGGGCTAAATAAAGAAGAATATGAAAAACCAGAATTCTAGCAAAATTTTTATAGATAAGTGGGAACAGAGCGAGAAAGGAAGAAAAGCAGGAATTGCGGTCATGTGTATCAGACTGGAGGCTTATATCATCTCCATATAGCTTTGTTACGGGAAAATACTACAACTTTAAAGGCATGGCTGAAATTTTTATACGGTTCTCAGCATGGGAACCTCAATTAGGGAAAAAGAAAGAGCTTAGAAATTATCTGCTTAAAAAGGTGAACACGAAGAAAAAGGCGAAACCGTACTTTTATACTTTAGGCCTGGACACTATAGAAGATAATCAAGGTGCAAGAAATGACATAGAAGAAATTGAACATATGATAAATGAAGGATATACACCTAATGGAAATATTTGACCTGTCAATTACTTACAGAAAATATACCAAACTGATAAAAGAAGCATTTCAAGGGAAAAAGAACCAAGGATATGCCGATAATTAAAGAAATGTATAATGAGTGGCACGTAGGAAATTTGGAACAGGAAAAACATATACACTTATATATCATGCTATGCGAAGAATACGGTGAAGACAATGTATATATGCTTACAGACTTTTGGAAAATGGTGGCTTTGACCTTTATTTAGAACAGGGTGCTCCTCCTATATTATTTATAGATGAATTCAAGGTGGTTTTACAAATGTAGGCAACTGTTAAATATTTTAGACAAATATTCTAAAGTTCAGACACAGTGTAGATATGCTAACACTCAACCTTTGGGAGAAAGTATATAACTTCTATATTCCTCCTGAAGAACTATACGAAAGCCTTGTAAATGATGATAAGAGAAAAAGGGATAATATAACAGCTTTTTACGAAGGCTTAATACCATAGTTTACCATTATATTGAAGATGGAAAATATAGACCTATTCAATGCCTGCAAATGAATATTTAAGCTATCGTGATTTAATTAGAAGCGGCAAACAGCAGATAAGGATGATTTTTATTAAAGTAACTGACAATGAGGAAATACTGTTTAAGCAGTTAGAGATAGAATATAAGCAGAAATGCTTAAATTTAGTACAAGTGGGTGATTTTTATTATAGAAGAAAAATATTACGGCAGTCCGATTTATACAATATCCTGCTTTTGGAAAAACGAAGATAAAGCAACTTATAAAGTCTGGTGAGCTTCCGTTAGTTAAGGTGGGAAAAGATTATATAACAACCTATCCTCTGCTTGAAAAAGTGGATAGAAAAGCATATAGGGAAGAAATATATTTCTAAATATGGCAATGTGAGGGTGTTATGTGCTATAATTCCTTTAGTCACAACAAACATCTTTACATTGCTATTTAATTTAGGAGGATTAAATGAGCAGTGTAACAAGTATTGTTAGTAATATGTATATATGGCAAAGACCAGATGGACTATTTGAGGGCAGAGTATCAAATGAGGGTAAGAGAAAAAGTTTTTATGGAAAAGACTAAAACAGAATAAAGGAATAAAGGCAAAAGCCTATCTGATGAAAAATAGAAAACGGTTTTTCTGAACCCTAAGAAAATTCTGATTGAGTGACTACACTGAATATTAGCTAAAGACTTATAAAATGAATAAGATAGAACCGCCATCATATTATAGGCTATATTCAGTATATGAACATCAGTTGAAAGATACATTAGGGTACTAAAAATGATTGGTGATATAAGGGCAAAGGATATACAAAAGTTTTATTGACGATATGGCTAATCCGAAAGACTATAATAAAAGACCGCTTGCTATATCGGATTGAAGAAGATAATTCAGTTGTTAAAAACCTGCTTTTAATACTGCAATACAAGAGGGAGCTTTATTTTTAAATCCCTGTGACGAGTGTTACTATACCTAAAGAAAGTTGTATTAAGACACCTACACAAATCCTCATTATCAGATGATGAGATTGAGAAATTTAAGATGGTTGCATTAGAGAAACATATGAAGTCAACTTCTGAATATTGCAGTAGAGATTTTTAGTACTTCTCCTTATAGTAAATTTGGGTTTAAGAGTTGGAGAAATGTTAGCTCTTAGTTGGAGTGATATTGACTTTTGAAAAACCGTATAGTTTATATAAATAAAACTCTCAATCGGATATTAGAAATTTTTGAGGCAAAAAGGAGAGAAGAAGCTATACAGTAGAATAAAGAACTCAACTAAGACAAATGTCAGGTATGAGGGTTATAAAGTCTCAAATGACTCTGTAATATCGTATTTGGAGGAATTAAAGGCATACGATAAGCGAAATAAGATTGTTTCTGATTATGTTGCTTGTACTACGGCAGGAACATTGAACAGAGCAAGAAACTTACAGAGAGAGTTTGGACAGATTATAAGCTAACATTGATAAAAAAAGTATCATTGCATACATTAAGGCATACATTTGGCTCGTATCTTCTAGAAAGGTGTAGGAATTGAAGTTATAAGTAAACTGATGGGACACGCAAGAATAACGGTTACATATAACAAATATATTCACACTATTAGGAAGAAGAAGCCAAAGCAATGAATCTAATTAAGGTTTGTTAGTTGTGGTAAAAGTGTGGTAAAGGCAATAATGAAACTCTCTAAAGTATGATAAAATCAAGGTTTTGTCGATTAAGAATTATTGTCGACTCCCTCAGCTCCATTACTAAGAAACCCTTGAAAAACATAGTGTTTATGCGGTTTTCGGGAAATTTAGAAAATGTGAAACAGGTCGTTTTAGACCGAAAAAGACCAGTTTGAACCATACTAATTGGGGTATAACTGGGGTATGAAAAACGGACAATGTAAGAGTGTATTGTGTAACTATGAAGAAGAAGAAGCCTGTCAAGCCCTTTGCCGAAGGTACTCGGAGAGTGGGCTTTTACAGGCTGTTTTAATTTGATGAAAAATCAAATTTTGTCTTTTTCTCGGTATTGTTCGAGGTAGAAATTCGGTCGAATAATGTAGATATATCACGTTTATTCGGTCGAAAATGTAAAGAGATATGGATATTTTCGGTCGAATTTTTGTTATAATATTATACACTATTAAAATTGCTTTTATACTTAAGAGGTCTGTTATCGATGTCATAAATAATTGGGATTTATTATATTTTGATACCAGAATCTACATAGAAACAAAGGAGTTGCCAGTATGGAAAGAAAAGCATACCAAAATTTATTGAAATGGAAAAATAAAACTAATAGAAAACCATTGCTTGTTTCTGGTGTAAGACAGTGTGGAAAGACTTATCTGATAAAGGAATTTGGACGATTGGAATTCGCAGATGTAGCATATTTTAACTTTGATGGCGAAGAAGGATTGCAGTCAGTATTTGACTATAATTTTGACACTGACAGAATCATTGATGAACTTGGAAGTGTGGTTCGTGGTAAAAAGATAACAGTAGATGAAACTCTTGTTATATTTGATGAAATACAGGCTTGTCCACGTGCTATACAATCCCTGAAATATTTTTTGTGAGAATATTCCTAAACTCCATATTATTGCGGCTGGCTCTTTACTGGGAGTGGCTCTAAAGGAAAAAGGGATTTCTTTTCCGGTAGGCAAAAGTAAATCGCCTTGAAATGTTTCCAATGAGTTTTGAAGAGTTTGTTATAGCTGATGGTGGAAAGAAATATATTGATGGACTTAACAAACTTAACCTAGAAATAGAGATACCTGAATTATATACTATACCGCTTGAAAAGTATTATAAAAATTATCTCGTTATAGGTGGTATGCCTGAAGTGGTACAGTCTTGGATTGATAATTATGATTATAAAGAAGCAGAAGAAGTTCAGGATATAATATTAAAAGACTATGCGGATGATTTTGGAAAATATACAAACACCTGATACAGCTATAAAAATTAAAATGATTTGGGATTCAATACCTGTTCAGATTGCAAGAGATAACAGTAAATTTATTTTCCTCATGTTAAGCAGGGAGCCAGGGCAAAAGAACTTGAAGATGCTTTGAGCTGGATTGTTAATTCCGGAATTGCACTTAAACTTGATTTAGTATCTACACCTGAAATTCCCTTATCAGGAATGGCAGACTCAACTTATTTTAAGGTATATTTGTCTGACGTTGGCTTGCTTAGAAGGAAAGCAAATATCAATTACAGAACAATTCTTGTGGGAAATGATGCATTTATTCATTTTAAAGGAGCTTTTGGCTGAAAACTACATTTTTATCCAGTTAAAATGTATGGGGATTATGCCATATTTTTGGAGAACAAAAGCTGATGCAGAGATGGATTTTATTACGGATTATGGTGGTGAGCTGATTCCAATAGAGGTTAAATCAGCGGATAATACACGAGCAAAAAGTCTTCATTTATTTTTGTGGCAGATATAAGCCCAAAAATTGCATTTAAATCTTCGCTTAAAAATGTCGGAGATAATATAGAAGGTGACAGTCATATCTGGTCATTGCCTTTGTATGCATTTTTTAGGTTTAAGGATTATATGAAAAGAGAATTTGTTTGGCAAATATTATAACAAAATTACCATAAACTACAAGAATAATATAAAGACTTATAATATAAGTGTTATTTGAAAAAGTAAATCTCACATTAGTAGGATTTTACTAATTCCATACACCACATCTTTTCTTTAAGCCTTGGAAGTGACTGGAAAGAGGTGAATAAATACATTCATTCTGTTAAAGAAGAAGAAGCTAAAGTAATGAACTTATTGAGTATCAGTTAGTGTGGTCAAAATGTGGTCAAATGCAAATAAAACTTCTGAGATACGCTAAAATAGAGAGCTTGAGAGGATAAATTGTGAGACTATGAAGATAAGTCTGTAAATAAAAATCTTCTATGATAATATAGGGTGGAAATCTTTAAGATAGGATTTTCACCCTTGTGTTATATATAACAGTTAAAAAAGTGTATGTCAATACAGGGTGGCTAAGCCACCCACGTCTTTTACCACTGTATTCTATTCAGGCAGTCGTCCCTTCATACATAATGCTTAACTCACCGTAGACCCTGTGCCCAGTTTCGTATCGTGGTAGTCCATTTTTTTAGTTGCTCAAATGTGGCAAAATACAAAGTCCTTAAGGAGGGCTGTATCGCTTGGAAATACGCTTCTCTGACGGTTAAGCTTACGGTATGTAGAATTAAGCGATTCTATAGCATTAGTTGTATAAATAACCTTTCTAACAACGGAAGAAAACTTGAAAATAGGAGAAATAACATCCCAGTTATCCTTCCAGCGTTTCATTGCGTTAGGATATTTTTGGTGTCCATTTTTCAGTCACCTGTTCCAAAAGCCACTAGAGCTTTCTTTTCATCAGAAGCCTGGTAAATGGTCTTCAAATCTGTCGCAAAATGCTTTCCTGTCTTTATCAGGTACATATTTCAATGTGTTTCTTACCTGATGAACAATACATCTTTGATACTCTGTTTTAGGAAAAGCTGCTCCAATGGCTTCCTTTATACCGGTAAGACCATCAGCGCAGATTACAAGGATGTCCTTTACGCCTCTGTTTTTAAGCTCATTTAGTACGGATAGCCAGTATTTTGAACTTTCATTGTCACCCACCTGTATTGTAAGCACTTCTTTCTTTCCCTCAGTATTTATACCTAAGATGACATAGGCTGCAAGCTTCCTTATTACGCCGTTATCACGGACAGAATAGTGGATAGCATCAATATACAGGATTGGATAAACTTCATCTAATGGCCTATTCTGCCAGTCTTCAATCTGAGGCAGGATTTTATCTGTTACATCTGAAATGAAACCTTCTGACGTTTCAAAACCATAGATATCCTCTATCGTCTCTGAAATCTGCCTGGTTGTCATTCCTTTTTGCATACATGGATATGATCTTCTGGTCAATGTCTGAAATGTCTTTCTGACGCTTTTTAACAATCTGAGGCTCGAAAGTAGACTTGCGATCCTGAGGAACCTCAATTCCGACCTGCCCATAGCTGCTGTTAACTATCTTAGACTTATAGCCGTTTCTGTAGTCATCACTGTCATATCTCTCAGATTTGCCATATCCAAGATGTTCATCCATTTCTGCTTCCATCATCTCTTTGATGGTTCCACCCTAACAGATCTTTAAGTGCATCCTGAATGTCTTCAGCTGTTTCAATATCATACTCTTGAAGTAACTGCTGAATAATGTTTCTTTTACCTTCAGTCATTATAACCTTTGTGTACCGGTTTTCTTTTTCTCTTTTTCCATAATAAAAGGCCTCCTATGATTTATATTTTATCATAGAAGACCTATCGCTTAATAGCTATTTACAGAAAAAGTTTTACATGCGGGGGTGCGGACGATTTTTAGGACTAACTAAACTACTAATCCTAAACTTCGTCGGTACTCCATAGGGCTCATATATCCTAATGATTTTTTATTCGTGTTTCATTATACCAAATAAGATAATTATTTAATATATCTATAAACTTTGAAAGACTTACTCCACTCCAATCAGTATTATAAAACATCTCGTTCTTTAATCTGCCAAATACACCTTCACAAGCTGAGTTATCAGGAGAGCAGCCTTTCTTAGACATCGATCTTGTTAATCCGGTATTATTCATTCGTTCAATCCAACCGGGCCAACGGTAGTGTACACCTCTATCACTATGTATGATAGGTTTATCACCGGGTTGTAACTTACTAATGGCATTATCCAGCATTTTGTTAACAAGTTTGGCATCAGGCGATGTACTAATGTTCCAAGTTACTAATAAACCGTCAAAACAATCCACTATTGGAGAAAGATATACTTTTCCTGAGGGAATGGCAAACTCTGTTATATCTGTCAACCATTTAGCGTTAGGTTTTGTAGCAGTAAAATCACCCTTTAATTTATTTGGCACGGCAGGAGTTATCTCACCAGCATAGGAGTTATATTGGGCTGTTTTTTTAATCTTTACTATTAAGCCTTCTGCACGCATAATACGTCTAATTATCTTTTCTGAAATAACCATATTCTCTCGTTTTAAGGATGCATGAATCCTTCGATATCCATATCGCTTCTTATTTTTCTTCATATAATCCTTTTTATCCTAGTCCTTAAGTTTTCATATTTATCTTTACGTGATATAGCTTTCTTTTGGTAATAGTAACTGCTTTTTTTGATATTTTGTAACTTATGTAGCAGTGAAGGCAGTGAGTATTTATTCTTTATGGCATCGATTATCACTGCCTTTTTCTCTGTTGCTGAGAGCTGTTTGGTCGATGCCGGGGTCTTTTTAATACATTTATTGTTTCTTTTGAGAATATCTATCTCCATTTGCATATCTTGCATTTGTGATCTTAATGTTTCTATTTCTTCTGTTGATGAAATTATTTTAATTCTAGAAGAACTTCCTTCTGTCAACTTTCCTGATGGAATATTTTTTGTTATTCATAAGACCTATTGCACCTTCTTTTCAGGTATCGCTTATACCATTGGTATATACTGGCTCTGCTATAACCAATATCGTCTGATACATATTTTATATTCTCACCCAGTTCAAAGCAACGATAAATTGCATTAAGTTTAACATCTAATGAAGGATTTCTAGGATGATAGGGCGGATTTCCACTGCAGTTAATTTTTACGCTTTTTAGGTGGATGTTTTTCTTCATATACCCAGTTATATAATTGTTTTCTAGTTGGGTATCCTAAAATTCTTACAGTTTCACTTACCGATTTGGATTGCTTATACAGTTTTAATGCCGCCTCTTTTTGTTGCTTAGAATACATAAAAGCTCCTTTCAGAGCTCTATAAGAGTCCAACTTTATGTCCGCACCTCCTGCTTTCCTATTCTTGTTGAAGCAGTAATATTTCTCCATTCAAGGTAGTTTTAAGCTCAAAAAGTCTGCAAGACATTTCAGTTATTAAAGGGAAACGATTTTACAGGTTTTGTCACGCCATCACTTATCTCCATAATGAGAACCGCATTCCACAATCTCTATAATATTATCAATTACTCTAAAGACAATCCTATTTTTCTGGTCAATATGAACACTCCAGAATCCTAAAAGATTTCTTTACAGTCTCTAGTTTACCTGTACAATCGTAGCTATATGCCGGTCAATATCAGTTAAGAGCCGATTGATAGTGTTTTTGTCCTGACTTTTGCCAATAGACATAATCTTCCCACGCTCGTCATGCCAAATTTTCTTCATCAATCGACCTCGATAAGTCTATGTTCAGTAGTATTTTTTTCCAGTTTTTAATATCAGCTATACGCCTTTCGAGCATAGCAATATGCTCGTCGCTGTAAAACGGATCAATGGAAACATCAAATGGTATACGCTGCTCATTAGCAAGTTTTTGTCAAAAATGTTGATAGCTGAGGACATGGATAGCCCCCAGCTATGCTCACAAACACTTTCTGCCTTGGCTTTAATAGTATCGTCAACTCTAAAATTAACTTTGTGCCATATTGATCACACTCCTTTTTAATCATTGTATATCATTTTAGTTTCATTGTAAAGTGAATAATTTACACTCTCCTAATACTTCAAAACCCTATCTATATCTGTATAAAAATACCTTATGTCCACTCCTTGTAATGGCTATGGGACTTTTTCAGATTAGAGCGGAGTTCTTATCCAGAATCTTATGTATAGAAACTGGTTTTTCCACCAACGGTATGTATATGGTCTAAATAACCAACTGTAATAGGAAAGGCATTTTTGTATCAGAAAAGCTCTTTCCTCTCCTGCAAACCGTCCAATTACAATCGTTATACACTCTACCACTTTTTCTTTATCTTCTTATCTTTTATTGCTTTGTATTTTTCTACCCTAGAACTAATAGGTATCATCCAGAAAATATCCTTATCATTTGAATCCTCAATGGCGTAATAATGAGGTCTGTAATTGCCACCTTCCTTATTGCTCATTAACGATGAGTCATTTACATCCAAAAAGAAATTGTCTTTTTATATGATAAGAGTAACCCTGCCTAATCTCCATAAAGTCGCCTCCAAAAAATCCCTTCTGTCAATATGACAGAGGGATTTGCACACTAAATAACTCTTTTATCCCGCACCATCGGCAAGCGGTATCATCTACGCACCGAATCACTTGTATCCCGCGCCATCGGCAAGCGGTATCATTTGCTCAACTCAAATATAACATAATGTACGAAATTATGCAACCACTTTAGAGTTGTCACATTTCACTTTACGCATCCGACCTGGAAAAAGCTGTTCTTCATCTGGCAGCTGGCACTGAAAACTACTTTTGTTAAGTGCCTTTGTGGTCTCTGCTTCAAGCATTTTTTTGCTATTTCTTCGTTTGCTTTTCTCGCAATATGCTGTTTCAGCAGCCTTTTTTATCCTTCTTTAATGCCCTTTAAATATGAGGCAAATTCCTTATCGAACTTACAGATTAGCTCGTGGTTCTTGAGAGGACTGCTGTCTGATAGTGGTCTATATTTGGCAGACAGCGGTTAAAATGAGCATCTGCAATTACACCAAGGAGCCTGCTTGCCCAGTAGAAGTTGTGGCTGTCAGCATTTCTGTTGTATTTGCAAGGTACTTAGGAGTTTTAGTGATATTGGCGTACAGTCCCTACAAAGGAGTTGAATACATTACTTCCAAAAAGCTATCCATTTAACCGCTTTCAGTGCATCAGGCATATAAGGGGCGAATCTGCACAAGCGCAAGCACATCCGTACGGCTAATGCCTATTGGACGGTATAACTCCTTAGCTCCGTTTGTATAAGGATCTAAGGGAGTATGCTGATAGTGGCTGGAGAGAACCCACTTAATGTCCTCAACTGTTATCTTCTTCTCAGGCACCCTGCACCAAGGAAGGTTGTCTGAAAGTGGTGTGTAGTCAGCATCATCACCTGTCCACTTACTTGTGGTAGGATTGAAGTATTTTTGACGCCACCCAGGCACGAGGAGTGTTGTATATGTGGTCAAGGTCAGAGTGAGTACCAAAGGTATCCCTTGGGTTGAAGGCTCTGCAAAGAGATAGGTCAAGATGGTTTTCCTCTATGAACTCCTTCAAATCACTTGAGCAGAGATGGTCCTTCTTCTTCCCGAAAGCATCTTCAAAGTCAAAGCTGTCAAGTCCCAGCTGATTTGGAGCAACCACATAGCAGTCATCTGGGACGCGCCTTGCCATCCAGTGATGTCCGCCTATACTTTCAAGCCACCAGATTTCATCTTCATCCTGGAAAGCTAGTGGCATTCATCTCGTAGGTTCCATATTTTTCAAGGAGACCACCAAGCCTTATTACGCCTTCTCTGGCACTTTTGATGTATGGAAGAACTATGGTTACTATATCTTCTTCACCTATGCCGCCGATTTTCTCCGGGGAATAATTTGAACTGCCTTTTCTGCCTTTAGCAGGGGAGTAGACAACAAGGGGATCTGCTCCTGAGAACTCTCTTATTAGAGGCTATTGTCTCAGTGGCAGTCATTGATACATTTAATTCATTTACACCACAGGCAGCCCAGATACCTTCACCGTCTACAGCATTTGGAAGAGAGGTATAGCGAAGCGGACCCTCCGGAAGTTCGATTTCTCAACATGCGAAATCACAGAGCGGTATACCTTTTGGCTGTTTGTCAGGGGAGACAACTGTGAACTTTTTAGGCATAAAGCTGCCTGAGCCTGAATCATCATTTCTTGCTACCAAAGTAGAACTCGTCATAACTGGCTTTCTTACCAACTAAAATTGTAGTACAGGACATAAAAATTCTCCTTCCTATAATGTCAAGCCCTAAATCATTTAATTTTAGGCTTTTCTTTAAATATTTACCTCATAAAACAGAGCAAAAAATGTATGACAGTCATTGTATTTTATACTGAACAGCTAAAAGAGGGTGTGGTTTATAAAGCATCCCATTGTTTTGCTTTATAAAGGCTATAAATCCTCTGCTAACTATGATGGTGAACCTTCCGTGTCTAAAGGGATCGTGTCCCAACTTCCTTCGTCCCACCCTGTCCATACACCGAGTGCCTGCTAAGCTTTCTAACAGGGTCATGCCCTACGGAGAGAACTACTGCAAGCTACAGCTCTTGTTTGTTTTTTGATTTTACTGACCTGTCTACTCCGCAGGGTACGGATATTCCGTGGACGCTTACCCTGCCTCGCTTTGCTGGTCATTGTGATGATGTAGCGCTTGTAGCACTCCATCGTTATCGGGTTTCCTTCCAGAACCCTGCCCGATCTCGGAAGAATCCGACACCCGGCAAGGCTCTGGAATAAATTTTGCTGTCGACTGTTTTACGCTACAATAGCTTCCTTATTTTCCGGACGTCTGATGTCCATCAACATCTTCTTCGGAGCATATTTCGTACCAGTATTCAGAATCGTATAGATAATCCTCAGAAGCTTGCAGGCTATCACAATCAATGACTGCATCTTTTTCAACGGATTATCGGCTCGTGTCGTATAATACATATGGAGTTCTTTGAATTCCTCTGCATGGGCCACTGCTGACTTTGCTGCCTGGAATAACCAATATCTGAGTCGTTTGCGTCCTCTATGACTGATTTTGGTTTCTCCCTTATGCTTTCCTGAACTGCATGCTACAAGGCCTAATCCGCTTTAATTTCTGTATTTCCTTAACATCATCAAATCTTGAAATATCTCCCATCTCTGCAAGAATACCGGAAAGTGTATTTTTCTCCAATCCCAGATATCTCCAGAACGTTACCTGTATGCGGTATCTCCTGACATTTCTGGTTGATCTGGTTCTCTATAACAGCAAGTTCAACATCCAGTTCCATGATTTTTCTGCACGAACCACTTTACAGCTGCCTTGCTTTGCAATAGATCCATCCTAATCCCAACACTTGCTTTTTGCGTACTGTAAGATTTCTCTGGCTCTGCTGTACCCGCGTCCTCTAAGTTTAGCAAAGATGCTTAAATCTGTCTTATCCCTTCTTCTCCAAGTGCGGTCAGTTCATCCGGAAATGGTGCCTCTTTCAGCAGTTCAAGGCTAAATGCACCATCGACTTTTTCCCAACGCATCCTTATACTCCGGAAAAATATATCTTCATCTCCTGTGCATCCGGTTGATTGTTCGTATCCTGTCTTCATTCAGTTGGTCTCTGAACATGGATAACCTACGAAGTTCCGCATAGATTTTTCTGGAAGATATGGCATACCAAAAGTTGCCATCCTTAACAAGATTTGCTATAAGTTTTGGATCCTTCCTGTCATCCTTGAGCTGGCTGTTATCTTCAACCTCCTTTGTCTGCTTCACAGCATAAGGATTTACCTGAACAACGCTTATTCCATTTGCAATCATCCATGTAGCAAGGCAGAACCAGTAGTGACCGGTCGGCTCTAAGCCAAGTACTATCTGACTCTTATCTATGTTCAGCAGCTATCCTTACTGCCCATTCCTTTGCACTCTGGAATCCCTCTTGATTTTTGTTGAAAGAATATGCGGACTTACTGAGTTCCCGTCCTCTGGTATCAATTGCTCTCATATAGTGCGTTTCGCTGCCTACATCACAGCCCAAAATAAGACATGTCATCGCTGATAAAAGAGAGTTTTTATTTTTATCGAACTTACCATTGGTTTCAACTCACGCCAGGTTGAAGCTGTGAGATTTTCCTTAACCACCTCGCTTTTTCAAAAGCTCCTGCTGTTCAAAAATATTTGCTGTTACTACTTGATTTTTTTCTTCTTTGTGCCTTTAATATTCATTTTAGATACCTCTTGTATTTTTTTAGATTTTACCAACTGGCAGGTCAGTAATAATCTAAATTTACTTGAGGTATTTTTTATGTCAATCTCTTGACCTATTAATAGTATACAGGAAGCTTTTTGATTCTGTGTATTGCAACTTACTGTTATTTAAAAATAAGTTTAATATGTTCCTGTTAAATATATAGAAAAATTCTATCAATTAAATCTTAAATGTACAACCAGTGTCCTGTTCCATCTATCTGCAAAATACATATATTTTTTTGTACTTAACTTTTAATCCATGACAATCCTTTAATGCCTTTTTGGAAAAATCCATCTACTTCTAAAAGCTTGGTGTTCGTGTACTTTTGCAAAATTCCTTTGGGCTATCTACACTAAAATACATTTGTGCATTTGTATTTCCCGTTTTTCTTTCACATATTTGTTGGCAAGTTTTAACCCTTTAGAATTTGTAGCATCAAAGACTAATTCTCCATTAGGGATTTGAGCTTTCATCTTTTTAATCATCTCTATAATTTTAGACTCATCAAAATACTGATAAACACCCTGAAAACAGAAATCAGTGTTGGAAGTGTTGTATCTATTTCTTTTAATCCAATCAAGCCTGAACATATCACCTGAAATAAAATTTTTCGTTATTGCCATTTCCAAGCACTCTTTTTCTAATTTCGATAACACTCGGCAAATCTACTTGATAAAAAGTTGCAGTTTTATTTCCTATACGATGATAAGCAGTTTCTAAGCCTGCACCCTAAAACACTACATTTCCATCAGGGATTATCTTTAAGAAAACTTATTATCTTTTTCATCTATTGTCTGTTGTCTACAAACACTCGCCATATAAAAATATTCGTTGCTGTTTTTATCTATGCTGTCTGTCGGTATATGTGACTCTAAGGATAAAGCCTTTTCATCATAGAAAAATTCAGGGAACTTTTTGTTGCATATATTCTTCCTACAAGCGGGATATACAGGGTATCTTCCACACCATTTAGTATGCTTTCAACACTCATCATTTCACTCCTTTTCTTCATCTTAATTGCCTGCAAATCAAAGCTTCTCCTATAGTATTCCTTTTTCATTTTCCTCATTTGCTTCTAATTTTTCCTCTGCAATTTTCAGTGTACTCTTTCAGCTTTTTTTCTGCAGTAAATTTTTATCTATCAGTTTTAAGGTGTATTCCGATACCATTGTTGGTGAAAGACTTCTGCTAGTGCAAATTCTACAACCTCATCATCTTTTGATGCACAAAGAATAACTCCGACACTTGGATTTTTCCGTTTGTTTCTAACTTCCTATCTAATGCTTCCAAATAGAGATTCATCTTTCCTATATATTCAGGCTTAAATTCTCCAATTTTGAGTTCAAATGCAACTCAAGATGACAGTCCTCTATGATAAAATAACAGGTCGATGTAATAGTCATGATTTCCAACCTGTACCCTATACTCATTTCCTATAAAGGAAAAATCTTTTCCAATTTCTAAAACAAAGTTCTTCAAGTTCTCAAGTATTGATTTTTGAAAAATCTCTTTCGTTACCACCCTTTGGGGGTATCAAGGAACTCTAAAACATATTTGTCTAAAAACAAATTATGTGTTTCTTGTTTTGCTTTTTGAATTGCCGGCAAACATATTGCCATTTGAAAGCATAAAGCGTTCATAGTAACCACTATCCATCTGCCTTTCCAACTCACGCTTTGAATATCTTTCTTTACTGCCAATTCAATATAAAATCTTTCTCTTCTTGGCTTTTAGAAGCTGACATTATTTTTCAAGTGATTAGTCCAACTCAATTGTGTCACCAGTGGTGACACTTTTTCATCATCTTTATATAACTCATAGAATTGCTTCATTCTGTAAAAGTCCTCTACGATTAAATCCCTTCAGCTCAGGATAGTTAGTCGAAAAAATTCTGCCACATTATCAACAAACCGAGCCATAAGATGCTTCTTCAGTTTTTTTACTAATATATTTTCCTATCTCTTTGATACATTAAGATCAACTCTTCATTAACTTTTCTATATGCACGATCTTTTGCATTTTCTACAATCGTAACAATCTCTTCAAACGGATTGTTGTTTTTCTCTGCGTTAATATTTTGCAAAGAAGTCTTTTCTTTATCCATAAGTTCCTCCTATCGGCATCTGACATCTACAATTTATCTCCCTACTCTGTATATTATCCTCGATGAAAGTCTTTGAATTAACAATTTGTATTTTCCCTCATCTACATAAAAAGTTACATAATCTCCATTTTTCAATTTCTAATATGTCTCTAATTTTTCTTTTGGAATGGTAACTTGTCCTTTTGCCATAACCTTCGCATTATCTATAAATATTTCCGCCATAAAAACACCTCGCATTTCCTACTTTCCCTACAAAAAGATTATAGCATTTTTAAGTCATTTTTCCACTCTGAAATTAGTGGCGTTTGTGTTAGTCCTCTGTTTTTCTTGTTGCAATTTATCTATACAGTTCCTGACACTTTCATACTGTTCTACTTCTTTTTCGCATATCTATGATTTGAGAATACAGTGTATCTTTATGCTTCAAATATTTATCTGCTTGATTGATAAGTTGTACTTTTACCATCTATTTTCTTTTTCAGTATCTTTTAATGGCTCTTTGTGGTCTTGTAATTCTTATCTCTTAATGCCGATATACTTTCCTTTAGTTCAGATAAGGAAGCAATGTTTTTTCTTTAAGGAATTGATAGCTTTCAACATACTTTTTCTAAATCTGTGTTATTGCTATCTGCATTTTTAAGGATAAGATGCTTTTCGCCTTGTCTCGCTTCTCTATGATTTTTAGGATTTTTGATTGACTTCTTCTTTGATGTTTGGGAATGTGATTAGTTGATAAAATTCATCTTTGGTAAAATCTTTGCTTTTCGGTAAAGATACTTTCAAAGACTGCTCCTTTTTCATAAAGCCGTCTATCTCTTTTCTTTTGTTCATCCTGTTTCTGCTGACTGATGAGTTTTTCTTTGTTTTTGTAACTGCTTGATTTCTTCTTCTGCCATTAAAATTTTTTTCATCTATGTTTTTCATTTTCTGTTTTCCTTTCTTTCTAATTTTTGAGTAAAGAAAAACAGTAAACCGATTTGATTTACTGTTCTTATGGTATCTCTTATCAAATTATTAAATTGTTTATGCAACTCTAAATTTATCTTCCTAAAAAGCCAACAAACAAAGCTTGAATTGCAGCTATAATTGGTACAAGAAAAAAATGGAACTAATAAAAAAATGTTCTCGAATTGCCAAATGTTTCATCCAATTATTAAACTCATAATCTTTGTGTCCCTCTGTTCCCGGAATAACTATCTTTTCTTTATATTTTCCTTGAAATAAGAGACAATCCAATAACAAAAATCTCCTATATTTAATATACTCCACTGAATGTATCCCATCCAAAAATATATTCCAAAAGCCAACGACTCCTGAATGTAAAATACTTATTGTTGAATAAATAAAACAAACTCCCTACAATAATGATAGTAAGTGTCATGTTTATCTTTTTCTCTTGCTTTGTCATTTGTTTTTGGAGCTGTTTTTCTTGATAGCCTTTGGATAAGAATCCAAAAAGAATCTTGGATTAATAAAGTACCAAAGAAGCCACTGCACCGTTAAAAAAATAGCTGCTATAGCAATTCCGACAAGAATTGCCTGTATTAAATCCATAAAATCATCTCCTTCCTATAATGTCAAGCCTCTAAATCATTTTAATTTCAGGCTTTTTCTTTTAAATATTTACCTCATAAAACAGAGCAAAAATGTATGACAGTCATTGTATTTTATACTGAACAGCTAAAAGAGGGTGTGGTTTATAAAGCATCCTATTGTTTTGCTTTATAAAGGCTTTCTTTAGTAGAAAATGCGCTTAGCATTAGCTTAGTATACAGTTTTTAATAGTACATCATTGTACTTCAGCCAACCTAGTCAATTATAACATTGCGTACAAATAAAAGTCGAGGAAATTGCCTTGATAAATGATAGACATTTTCAATATAAAAAAATATTGTGAACATAGTTGATTTGTGAGCCAAATAATGAGATAATAAGAGCTGTGCCCTATGTGAGTGCTTGCTTTTTATAGAAATTAGATTTTTCGGAAATAATAATAAAACCTTTCTGTACACAGGATGGATATGGCTTTGTTTAATAGGGACTACTTTTTAGTATAGTTAAAGGGAATAAGATGGACATTAACCACGAGTTGTATAAGGTATTTTACCACGTAGCAAAGACACTTAGCTTCTCGGAAGCATCCAAGGAGCTTTTTCATATCGCAGTCAGCGGTGAGTCAGTCTATAAAGGTGCTTGAGAAGAGACTGGGGCAGAAACTATTTGTTAGAAGCACCAAGAGGGTAAGGCTTACCAAGGAAGGAGAGATTCTCTTCAACCACGTAGAGCCTGCTATCAATCTTATAAATCTTAGTGAAACAAGGATACTTGAGTCAAAAATCGCTAAAACGGAGGGCAGTTAAGTATAGGTGCAAGCGATACTATCTGTAGATACTTCCTAAGCCTATGCTTAAAGAATTTCACGGTAGATATCCGAACGTACACATCAAGGTTGTCAATGGAACTTCTTTAAAATGTGTGGAATACCTGAAAAACGGGCAGGTGGATATCATTGTAGTAAATACACCTAACAGTGCGCTGGGTCAGATTGGTAAGCCCTGCCTGTTAAGGAATTTAGGATATATTTGTGGCAAATAAGAAGTCATTTCCCTAAGCTCATCAACAAAGTATGTGAGCTTTCGGATATACAGAAGTATCCTATGATGATGCTTGATAAGGCTTCTACCACAAGTGAATTCCTTCACAAGCTGTTTTTGAAAACATCATTTGGAGCTTATACCTGAGATTGAGCTTGCAAGCAACGACCTTCTCATTGACCTTGCGAGGATAGGGCTTGGTATAGCCTGTGTGCCTGATTACTGCATAGATGAAGAAAAAGAAGAGGAACTCTTTGTGGTAAAGATGAAGGATACTTTGCCTGAAAGAGGCATAGCTGCTTGCTACATGACATGGGACAAACTGCCGAACCGGTATTTTCAGTTTTTAAATATTTTAAAGAGCGAATAGATTAAAAAAGGAGATGTATGAGCTATAGCAGATTTGAGATAGAAGAAAAACAACGAAAATATGGTTCTGTTTCAAGAAAACTGGGTTCTAAGGTTCTCATTTGGATAGTGAGAATATTTATGGTAGCCGTAGTAGCACTTGCTGTGACAGGCGGCTATCTTATGTACGGAAGTGTGAAGGGATAATTGACAAAGCTCCTGAGATTAATTCCGTAAATGTTATGCCTACAGGATTTCAGACTTATTTTTTACAACGCAAAAGGAAAGAAGATAAGGACTATTGTAGGTGCGGGAAGCGAACCGTATTTATAAGAAATTAAAAGGATATACCAAAGACTGTTCAGGAGGCCTTCATTGCCATAGAGGATGAGCGTTTTTATGAGCATGGGGGCATAGATGTAAGAGGTGCGTTTAGAGCGGGATTTGTAGCGCTTTTATCAGGAGGCTCTAAAAAGCAGGGAGCCAGTACGCTTACACAGCAGCTCCTTAAGAACCAGGTCTTTGCAGGTGGTGAAGAAGAGACTATTATGACTGCAATTGAAAGAAAGATACAGGAACAGTATCTTGCAATTCAGCTTGAACACATCTACAGCAAGGATCAGATTCTTGAGTATTATCTAAATACAATAAACCTCGGGCAGAATACCCTCGGAGTGCAGACTGCCGCACTTAGATATTTCAATAAGAGCGTAAGCAAGCTTACACTTTCTGAAGCGAGCGTAATTGCAGCTATCACCAAGAATCCTACGGGAAATAACCCTATTACACACCCTGAGGAGAATGCCGCAAGGCGTAAGTCTGTCCTTAACAATATGAAAAGGCTTGGCTTTATCACGGAAAAACAGCTTAAAGAAGCTGAAAGTGATGATGTATATGCAAGGATTAAGGCTGTAAACAAAGAAATCAAGGTAGACACAACTGTAAACTCCTACTATGTGGACGCTACCATAGGTCAGGTGGTGGAAGACCTTGTTAACGAAAAGGGATATACGGTTACACAGGCCTATAACCTCCTTTATTCCGGAGGCCTTAAGATATATACCTATCAGGATCCGGATATTCAAAAAATCTGCAACACAGAGACTGCGAATGAGAAGTATTTTCGTGGAATGCTCTAGCAAATGGAAGCTTTCCTATGCGCTTCTATTCAGGGTAAAAACGGTAAAACCTACAATTATTCTGAGGGCATATACAGCAGATGTTTAAGCTTGATAGTATGATGTTCAACAAAAAGGCGGTAGACCAGTACATTAAGCAGTTCAAGAAGGCTAAGCTTAAAGGTGGTGGAGAGTAATAGGTGAGAGAAGTGAGTACACCATTGAGCCGCAGATATCAGCTACCGTGATGAATCAAAAGAGTGGTGCGGTATCAGCTATTGTTGGTGGAAGGTGCAAAGACAGGAAACCTTACCCTCAACAGGGCTACGGATTCAACCAGACAGCCTGGTTCGCTTTTTAAGGTGCTATCCACCTATCTTCCGGCACTTGATACTGCGGGCTATACCCTTGCAAGCGTGCAGGATGACGGAGAGTATTTCTACCCTAATTCCAACAAAGAGGTGCGTAACTGGTGGGAGACAGCCACGAGGGCCTTAGCACCTATAGGCGTGGTATCTACCGCTCTATGAACGTAGTTACGGTAAAGGCTCTTGAAGCAATTGGACTTACTACAGCCTTGGCTTATCTTAAGGCACTTGGAATATCAACACTTTCTGAAGATGATAACGGCTTTGCAGTGGCACTTGGTGGACTGTCAAAGGGTGCTACAAACCTTGAGATAACGGGCGCTTATGCTGCCATAGCCAATAACGGTATATATATAAAGCCAAGCTTCTATAGCAAGGTGCTTGACCATGATGGCAATGTCATCCTGGAGCATAAAAAGGTTGCAAGGCAGGTAATGAAGGATTCTACAGCGTTCTTACTTACTGATGCCATGCACGATACACTTACACGTACGGATGCAACTGCTTACAGGGCAAGACTTGCCAATGCAAGTATGGGACAGGCTGCAAAGACAGGTAGCTCAAGCTGGGACAATGACCTTTGGATATCAGGTTTCACACCATATTATACCTGTACTGTTTGGCTTGGATATGATGAATAGACATCGCAGATAGGCTATGAGCTTAGGCATCATCCCTATCTGGAAGGCTATAATGGACGGCATAAATGTAAAGAAGAAATTAAAGACAAAGCAGTTTAAGAAGTCGGATTCTGTTACAACAGCGACTATATGTACAAAGTGCGGAAAGCTAGCTGTGCCAGGGCTTTGCGACCATGCAGCAGGGGCTCCACTGTAAAGACAGAATACTTTGCTGTTGGCACGGTACCGAAAGGAAAGCTGCGATGTACACGTTAAACTAAATATATGAAGGAGTCAGGACAGGCAGGGACCTATTGTCCCCTGAAGTAATAAGCGTGATTTTTTATCAAAAATGAGGAAATCACACAGACAGATGCCTCATGGAAAGGCAGTTAAGAGGCACTATAATACAGCCGATACACCTTACATTTTAACTAAACAGGTACAGACACCTTGCAGTACACATCTACACCTGTAGTTCCGACAGATTCTGCTATTGGTGCGGACGGCGAAGATGATGGCGCTCAAATGACGGCAATGACGGCTAATGTAAAAAGAGGTGAAAAGTGTCATATAAGACAGTGAAGAAGGATGCTTTTGCAGAAACGAAATAAAAAGTCCAAATTTCTGCACACATAGCGAGGTGAAAGTCTGAGGAAGAGGCGGAAGCCCTTATCAGCAGACAAAGAAGAAAGTACTATGATGCGACGCATAGCTGCTCTGCTTATGTGCTTAACTCTGACAGGGGAATCAGGCATTCAAGTGATGACGGCGAGCCTTCGGGCAACAGCAGGCGCTTTCATACTGGATGTGACTTTTGGGTGCAGGGCTCTTTAGATGTAATAGTTATTGTTACAAGGTATTTCGGAGGAACTGAGCTTGGTACGGGAGGGCTTGTCAGAGCCTATTCAGGAGCAACAGCAGAGGTTCTTAAAAATGCCGAGATTGTTGAGGTAACAACTGCAAAGCTATATGAGTTCGTTATAGACTATGGGCTGTTACCAAAGCTCCAGCACCTTTGTATGGAGCTTGGTATCATCATATATGAAACCGAGTATCTGGAGAAGGTAAAAATCTCTTTTAATAACTGAGGAAGTCTCAGGCAAGTTCTTTAAGGAGATAACTGAGGCCACTGCAGGCGTTATCACTAAAGAAAAGTGCGGAAAAAGAAGAGGTGGTTAACTTTTATCTTGAATCAGGTAAGGTAATTATAGACAAATAAATTATACTTAGGGGGTAGTTATGAAAGATGTAACATTGGTGGTGATGGCAGCAGGAATGGGCAGCAGGTATGGCGGTATCAAGCGACTTGATGCCTTTGGTCCTGAAGGCGAAGTGATTATGGACTATAGTGTGTTTGATGCTATAAAGGCAGGCTTTTAATCAAGGTTGTCATCATATAAGAAAAGACATTAAGGATGATTTTATGGAAATCATTGGCAACAGACTTGAAGAAAAGGCAGGAGTCCCTGTTCACTATGTATATCAGGAGATGGACAATCTTCCAGAGGGCTTTAAGGTGCCTGAGGGACGTACCAAGCCTTGGGGTACAGGTCAGGCGCTCCTTGCTGCAAAGGAATATGTACGCGAGCCATTCCTCGCTATCAATGCGGATGACTTTTACGGAAGAGAGCCTGACAAGATTATGCATGATTTCCTTGCAAATGTGGATGAAAGCGATGGGAAGGCTCATTTTGGTATGGCAGGCTACCTGCTTAAGAATACTTTAAGTGACAACGGCTCAGTATCCAGAGGTATCTGCAGTGTGGATGGTAACGGATATCTGGTATCCATGAGGAGCATCTGATGCAGAGAAGAAGGGAGAGGGGCTGTAGGCTTTTACGGCAAGCGGTGAAAAGCACGAGTTAGTTTTGAAGATGTAAACTTCTATGAATATGATGGGACTTACTCCTAAGGTATTTGAAGCTCTTGAAAAAGGCTTTGTGACTTCCATGGCGGGATATCTTCCAATCCGCTTAAGGCTGAGTTCTTCCATATCAAGGTAATCAGCGACATGATTCTGTGCCGGCAAGGCAGACATGAAGGTATGTTTGAAACAGATGCAAAATGGTTTGGTGTAACCTATCAGGAAGATAAGCTTACTGTAAAAGTGGCTATAGAGAAGCTTACCAAAGACGGAGTGTACTCTGAAAAGCTTTGGAATTAAAAGCTGAAATTTTCATATAAACAGTAAAAGGAACGGTTCTGTGCTGACACCCAAAAGTTAGACCCAAAATCTAATGATTGGGAGGCGAGTACAATTAACCGATCCTTTCTTTGTGTTTTTACCCCTTTTTATAACAGAGAATTGCAGCCACTTTCCTATTGCTTAGCCTTTTTATTTCCTTTCGCTCTGTCTATACGCGCTTGGCGACATCCCACAGTCCTTCTTAAAGCACTGGGTAAAGTAGCTTTGAGAAGAAAAGCCCGCTGACTGTGATATCTGCTCTATGCTGTAATCGCTGTTTTTAAGCAACTCCTACTACCCTTTATACGTATCTTGCAGAGGTAGTTGATGGGAGAAGAGCCAAAATACCTGTTAAAGGAGTGGATTAGATAATATTTGTTCAGGTTTGAGAGCCTTGCAGAGGTCATCTATGGTAATTTTAGAGGCATAGTTGGAATCAAGGTATTTTTAAGCTTAAAACATTCCTTGCTTGAGTTTACAGTAGGCTGCTATCTACATTTGTTTTTAGTAGTTCTAAGAATTTTCTATAAGTATAATCTCAAGTATATTCTGGCAGATATGGTCTGAGTAAGGCTTATTATTCTCCTGCTCATTAAGCATGGAATCCATGTATTTGATGATGTTAGGATTCTTAAGTATGCAGTTAAACATGAAATGATTCACACCGTCGCCTAGGTTTAAGCTGTAATTATCAACGGCTACAGCTATATATTCAAGAGGGTTTTCCTCTCCCGACTTCTCAGTGTGTGAGGTATTTGGATTCACAGGATGAAGTCTCCCTTTTTAAGTGGATATACATCATGTTCAACATAAAACTCCCCCACCCCTCCTGTCACAAGGAAAAGTTCGGTAAAAAGGGTGTGTGCATAAAAGCTTTTACCAGTCATTCTCGTACTTTGTGTAGGTTATATATCAGTGTTACTTTTTGATGTACCTGCAGGCTTTTCCTGCTATCTGATAATTTGAAAATCCCATTGTTATCCTTTCGTATTCACTTTCCGCACGTCAATATGAATAAGCTTGCATCTTTATAAAATGAGCTGATTACCAATTAGACAAGACGAGAGAATGAAGTTTAGTAATACTATATCATGATATATTTTAATAAATTTAGAGATATAAAGCAATATATCTATAGCAATATAAATGTGGAAAAAGAACAAATAAATGGATATAATGACATCGAAGTTGAATAAATTTCACAAAGGAGAGTATTATGAGAATAAAAGAAAATGTTAGTGATCAATGGCTAAGCCAAGTATAATTACAGTTGTTTTATTTAATTTCCGTCATTTTGGAATGAGTACATCAGTGCCTATACCCTCATGGATGAACACGAGACTCTGGCTATGGGACTCTAAGAATCTGATGGCGGTTGAAAAAGACAGCAACTAACTACGGAATTATGTATGCACGTATGAAATATCATGCTTTCCCTACTCTCATACTCTACATCCTTGTTCAGAGGAGACTTTCACTGAGGTATGACTTTAGGCGGACTTAAAGGGCTAAGGAGGACAGGATGAAAAGAAAAATTATTGGTTTGGTTTTATTGCTTTGTTCTATTCTGTCTGTAGGTCTCATTATATCAGGACAGAAAGATATATCGATAACAGGCTTTACGTACGAAATAGTAGGTCTTGTAGGCCTGCTTGTAGTGCTTTTTGTGTATAACAGAAAATATAGGTAATGAATGACTGATGCGGGAATGCCCGTAATCAGATGAATAATAAGGAGAAAGAAATGAACGGTAAAGGTAGAGTAACTATTCCTACAGACATTGATGTAATAGAAGGGACTAAGGAGTTAGCAAAGAGATGGGGAGCTGATGCTATCAGAGACTGCGACAGTACAGACTTTCCGGTGGAACTTAAGGATGAAGGACTTAAGGTATATTCTACTTACTACACCACTAGAAAAGACAATGCCTGGGCTAAGGCAAATCCGGATGAAATCCAGCAGATGTATATAATGACTCCAAGATATACAGCTACTGAGGAGGTTCTTAAGGTTAATCTTATGAAAAGTACTCTATCCTGATATGCTCACCCTAACTGCAGAGATGATATAAAGAGATGGTGGGAAGTTATAGACAGGACAACAGGGGAAGTTGTACCTGTAGCTGATTGAGCTACTATGAAGCTACTACAACTGTAGAAATAAAAACTCATAGATTTCATAGATATACAGTTAGCTTCTTTAGCTTATATAATGTGGGATCCTGTGCATATGTGCAATGCAGTGGTAAATGACTGGCAAGGTGTAGAACATCAGATTACCTTCGATGTACGCCAGCCAAAAACCCACGCATTTACAATGACTAAGGCTCCGCAAATTCATAGAGGATCATCCTTATGTAAATGTGCTTAGATTTACTACATTTTTCCACCAGTTCACCTTGATTTTTGACGAGATGGCAAGGGAAAAATATGTAGACTGGTACGGATATTCAGCTTCAGTAAGCCCTTATATACTTGAACAGTTTGAGAAAGAAGTGGGATATACCTTTAGGCCGGAATTCATCATTGACCAGGGTTATTATAACAATCAGTATAGGATACCTAGCAAAGAATTCAGTGATTATCAGGCATTCCAGAGGAGGGAAGTAGCCAAGATTGCTAAGGAGATGGTGGATATCTGCCATGAATGTGGAAAAGAAGCTATGATGTTCCTTGGAGACCACTGGATAGGAACTGAGCCTTTTATGGAGGAGTTTAAGACTATAGGGCTTGACGCTGTGGTAGGAAGTGTAGGAAATGGCTGTACCTTGAGGCTTATAAGTGATATAGAGGGAGTTAAATACACCGAAGGACGATTCTTACCTTACTTCTTCCCTGATACCTTCTACGAAGGAGGCAATCCTGTGAAGGAAGCGAAGGAGAACTGGGTAACTGCAAGAAGAGCAATTCTTAGAAAACCAATCGACAGAATCGGATATGGCGGCTACCTAAAGCTTGCCATGCAGTTTCCTGACTTTGTGGACTATGTAGAGAGTGTATGCGATGAATTCAGAGTGCTGTATGACAACATCAAGGGCTGCAAGGCACATTCAATCAAAACGGTAGCTGTGCTTAACTGCTGGGGCAAAATGAGGGCCTGGGGCAATCACATGGTTCACCACGCACTCTATCAGAAGCAGAATTATTCATACTACGGCATTGTTGAAGCCTTATCCGGTGCTCCTTTTGATGTAAGGTTCATTAGCTTTGAAGACATACTTAAGGACAAGAATCTTCTTTCAGATATTGATGTAATCATAAATGTAGGAGATGCGGATACAGCTCATGGCGGCGGCGAATACTGGATTAATCCTCAGATAATCACTGCTATTGCAGAGTTTGTATATGGTGGCGGAGGCTTCATCGGCGTAGGTGAGCCTAGTGCTCATCAGGCAAACGGACGCTTCTTCCAGCTTGCAAACATCCTCGGAGTGGAGGAGGAGAGAGGCTTTACCTTAGGATATGACAAGTATAACTGGGAAGAACACAAGCATTTCATCCTTGAGGATACCACTAAGGAAGTTGACTTTGGAGAGGGTAAGAAGAATATATTTGCCTTTGAAGGTACTGAGATTCTCGTACAAAGGGATAAAGAGGTACAGCTTGCGGTAAACAGCTTTGGAAAGGGAAGAAGCGTATATATAAGCGGTCTAAGATACAGCTTTGAAAACAGCAGACTCCTCTACAGGGCTATTATGTGGAGTGCGGGTGCAGAGGCAGAGCTTAAAAAATGGTTCTCTTCTAACTTTAATGTAGAGGTTCACGCATACCTTAACAGTGGCAAATACTGTGTGGTTAATAATACCTATGAGCCACAGTCAACCACCATTTACAAGGGAGATGGCGCATCTTTTGAGCTAAAGCTCGCGGCAAACCAGATAATTTGGTACGAAATATAAAGATTGACTAAGTCAAGGAAAGGAAATATATGAGTGAAGTGTTAAAAGCTTTTAAGTTTGACGGAGAGCCTGTAACGAAGGAGCCTTACGGAAGTGGACATATCAATTCACATTCTTGGTTGTACAGACAAGAATAAAAAGTATATTCTCCAGAAAATAAATAATAAAATCTTCCCTAACGTAGAGGGACTTATGAACAACATAATGCTTGTCACTGAGCATTTGAAGAAGAAAACAGATGATAGCAGAAAAGGTGCTTAGCATTGTAAAGACAGTTGATGATAAGCCATTTGCAGTGGTAGACGGGAGAATACTGGCGTGCCTATGATTTTGTGGAGGATTCAATCTACTGCAGCTGCCTGAGAATAATGATGATTTTTATGAAAGCGCTATGCCTTTGGAAGCTTGCACAGGCTCTATCGGACTTCCGGTAGAAAAAGCTGATTGAGGTAATACCTAATTTCCAACACACCGGACAGATTTAAGAAGTTTTCACGAGGTACTAAAGAAGGATCCTCTCGGCAGAGTGGCTCTTGTGCAGGAGGAGATTAAGTTTTGTCTGGAGAGGAAGAAAATGGGAACTCTTCAGCCTTAGAAATGAAAAGAGTGCTTCCAGATAAGGGTTATACATGATACCAAGCTAAACAATGTCCTACTTGACAAAGAGACCAGAAAACCTCTTTGTGTCATAGACCTTGACACTGTTATGCCGGGACTCTGCCTCTATGACTATGGCGATTCCATTAGATTTGGGGCTTCAACTGCACTGGAGGATGAGAAGGACTTATCAAAGGTTAGTATGAGTCTTGATCTTATTAAGATATATACCAAGGGTTATATAAGTGCACTTCCTCATCTTACAAAGGAAGAAGAATATTTCCACTTGGGGCAAAAGACTATGACCTTTGAGTGTGGTCTGCGTTTCTTAACGGACTATATAGACGGGGACAACTATTTTGCCATTCACAGAGAAGGACATAACTTTAGACAGGGCTAGAACGCAGTTTAAGCTCGTAGCTGATATGGAAGCAAAATGGGATGAAATGAAGAAGGTAGTAAATGAAACTATAGCTTTTACATAAAGGGCATATGATGATAAAATATCTTGAAGTGAGCGTAAAGTGAGGTATGTGACAGACCAGATTAAATATTTAAGAAAACGGCTGACCTGCTTAAGCCGGAGGTTACGAATGATTGCTTTTAAGATTGTGGATGTAAAAGACTTTATGAATAAACTTCTGATTGGAGAGGTATTTGATAATTTCCTTCTTGTATCCTTTGAAATAACTAACTATGAGAATTACCATAGACGAGTGAAGAATGAGGGTCTGGTATGAGGAGAAGCCCTCAGGGAGATATGTAGCCTGGAAGGAAGTAAGGGATAAGATTTCGTCTCTCTAAAGAGACAGGGTTCCTCTAGGCATAAAGGGAGTATTCAGGCTTTCAGAAGAAAATACAGATAAAACAGCTTAAGACTTGGTATAAAGTATGCAACAGAGAAGGACTATGGATTGTTTTTACACTCAAGTTTGAAAAAGGGTGAGATAAATATAGTTACAGGAGTGTCCGTTACGACTTCCCATATAAGTAAAGCAAATTGGAAATTTGTGGGATGAGGACTTTACTCAAATTTCTTAAATATTATCAGATTGCGGTGGAAATGCTATAATCCAGTATAGGAGGATAGTGTGAAAGAAAGTATGGGAAAGCCATGGAGATTGGCGCACTTAACTAAGCTGTCTAAGGCAAGCAACTTTTTGAAGTGTTATTGAGTTAGAAAATTCGATTAGAAGCTACTGGCTCATCAGGAGGAAGTAGTCCCCTCTCGTTGCAATAGTTTCTTGGCTTGATAGCTTTTTGCCTTTTGTTTTTCAATAAGAGCTTCAGGCACATCGATTTTATAAAGGTCGCTCGGATTCCACTGCTCGCCAGTAGACAGCATTGGTAGATGGCAGTACAGAATCATACGGGCAATAGCGATAATGGCTCTTTTCTACACGACGTTTAACAAGAGATTCATATTTCTTTTTGTAGTAAGGAGATTGGTCAGATTTTACGGCTGCATGAGCACACTGTACTAATGCAGGTTTGAGGTAGACTCCGGCACGTGTAATCCGAACAGATTTCTTCTTACCAGCAGATTCATTGCTACCAGGTGTTAAACCAGCCCAACAGCATAAACGTTTGGAACTTGAGAACTGAGACATATCCGTACCGATTTCGGAGATGATAGTTATTCACTATCACATTTGACACCGGAATGGTACAGAGGAACTGGACAGCATTTTCAAAAATCAGGATTAGAAGAAATCATATTTTCTATCATTTTATCAACATCTTTGATTTCTGCTGTGATATAATCCATATGTGCGCGGACGAGGCGCATACGGTATTTTTGGGCATCAGTCATCTGATATCCTTCGACGGATTCTATAACAGCATCTTCTTTGGATTTGAGGCTCCGAAGAAGCTTAGATGCGATTTCTTCGTGGTTACTGGATGTACCCGATTGTTCAAGTAGATGAGTCGATAATGGACGTGGATGACTTCCCAAAGATATCGGAAACAACAGAATCTAATGCAACATTACAAACAGTAAGAGCATTCTGGTATCGATTCTTTTTCACTGAACGGCAGGAAACAAGCTTGCAACGATAGCGAGGTGTATCCCTGAGAATACGGACTATCTTACAAAGGGATATAGCTGCCTTTGACAAGTCTGAGACGGAATAAATCCCCAATCCATTTAGAATCTTTGGTATCATCTTTGTTGCCTTTCACAGCCTTTACCCACTTGGGATTGGCAATGACAACATTGATCTCATCTTCCAGAAGATTAAAGACAGGAACCCAGTATTTACCTGTGGATTCCATGCAGACATCACGACAATCATTGTCGAGAAGCCATTGCTTGAACTCAAGAATTGAATTGTTAAAGGTGGAAAAGCGCTTCTTTTGGTAAGATGGTTCAATGCCACCCGTAGTTTTTACAATCGTGGCAACGAGAAAAGATTTGTGAACATCGACACCACAACAGGTTTGGTAAGTAACTTTCATAGTCAGACTCCTTTCGAAAATGATAAAGAGCCATTGACTGAACTGCCACTGAATTAAACTAAAGGCGGCAAGCAATTCTTAGTGTACGGATTCGTACACCACTCATTTGTGCTAGAGGCGGAACTTACACTGATTATTATGCTGTCTAAAACGAAGAGTTATTACAACTCCTCCTCACGTGCTTTGTAGTATAGCTTCTTGCAAACCATTTTAAAGCATAACGTAGAGAGTTGAAACACTTTCATTACTATTTGTGCCGCCAGCCGAAGGCGGCGGAATGGAGATTATTATGAGAGTTTTGGTAACAGGTGGTGCAGGCTATATCGGAAGTCATACCTGCGTTGAGCTGCTTAATGCGGTCACGAGGTAGTGGCTTTTGACAATTTCTACAACTCCAGTATGGAGTCTATCAGAGAGTAGAGAAGATTACAGGTAAGAGCGTTAAGTTCTATGAGGCAGACATATGCTTGACAGTGCGCTTGATAGGATATTTAGCTGAAAAATAAAATAGATGCAGTTATACATTTTGCTGGCTACAAGGCGGTTGGAGAGAGTGTACACAAAGCCTCTTGAGTATTATTATAACAATATACAGGTACACTTCTTCTTGTAGAAGCGATGAAAAAGCATGGAGTAAAGAATATCATTTTCTCATCGTCAGCTACTGTATGGAGAGCCTGAAAAGCTTCCTCTTACAGAAGATATGCCTCATACTCAGGCATCCTCTCCTTATGGAGCTACCAAGATGATGCAGGAGGAGATGTTTAAGGACTCCACGTTGCAGACAATGACTTTAGCGTGATTTTGTTAAGATACTTTAACCCAATTGGAGCCCACGAAAGCGGACTTATAGGAGAAGATCCTAAGGGCATACCTAATAACCCATGCCTTTATATAGCTCAGGTAGCGTAGGTAAGCTGCCAAAACTTAGCATATTCAGTGATGACTATGATACAGCAGACGGCACCTGTCTTAGGGACTACATTCACGTTGTAGACCTTGCTAGAGGACATGTACAGCACTAAATAAGTTTAAGGAAGAGCCTGCAGTAAGGATATACAATCTCGGCACAGGTAACGGATTTCAGTTCTTGAAGTCTTCCACGCTTTTGAAAAAGGCTTTGTGGTAAAGAGCTTGCCCATGAGATTAAGCCAAGACGTGACGGAGATGTGCCTGTATGCTATGCTGATAGTTCGAAAAGCTCTAAAGGAGCTTGGATTTACAGGCGGAATACGGCATAGAGAGAATGTGCGCAGACTCCTGGAGATGGCAGTCGATGAACCCTGACGGATACAGGTCATAAGAATATTTTTGCAAGAATTGCAAAAAGTGCAGCTGTAGTAATTCTGTATCAATATGTGTCGAATACTTTGACACATATACATTAAGATAAAAAGCCGCTTACTAAGTTAAACTTGTAAGCGGCTTTTTCCTGATTAGCATTATTTCTGACCGCAAAAATGATCCTTAACCTTAGCAAGATTATCATTGATGTTGAATAAAACTATCATAACTTCTGCCCAAACTCTTACACCGATAGGTCCAAGGATTAGCATAAGAAGTCCGCAAGAAGTTGCTCTGTCCTGTAAAAAGGATTGCGGAAAACTGATGGTAATAAAGCCCCTATTATTACAACTATGAGTAAAATATAATAGAGCAACTTAATCAACTTTGTTGATATCATTACATCGAAGTTGAGGATGTTTGTAAAGAATGACTTTCCTCCGTCCTTAGCTGCGTCAGCAACTGTTATAAGCCTCGTTTAAGTGCTGATTTGCACCATTGCCAGCACTTTGCTGATTTGTCGGTGGTGTTCTGCTGATTTGTGTTACCAGCATTTTTGCTGCTCAGCACCACCAACGTTCTGGCTGTTGTTCTCGTCCATATTAGTTCCTCCTCAAAAATGAATATAGTTCCTACTATCTGCGTCTCATTACGATTTGATGAATGTATATCACAAATAGTAGAGGGTTGATTATACAATAAGATAAAAAGAAAAGTATAGTCTCTTTTTCTTAATGAAAAATATCTATAAATTCACACATTAAATAAAAAGCTCTATATGAGTGGGATATATACCTTTTAGAAATTGATAAAATGGGGTTCTCGTGCAATTTGTATAGTAAAAATTGTGAAAATTTTTTATAAACACCGATTACAAAAAGTATAAAAATGCATTATAATGTCAGTGTAAAACTCTTTGGTTAACTTCTAGAATGTGAATATGTATCTCAAAATAATCATTTCAACAGAAAATCCAAAGATTAAATTTAAATTTTTATTAAGAAGGGAGAAAAATTTGGGGAGAAAGATATTCTTGAAAAAGAAACTTCTGGCGTTTAATGATGTATTCGCAGAGTTTCTGAATGTGTAATGTCTGACGGCAAGAACGTGGTGAAAAGAGGATGAATTATTTGATGTGCGAAGTTGGAGTCAGTATAAAAGGAGATGACAATAGACACAGATATCAGGATAGGGATGTAGTAAAACTTTGGAAACGCAAAAGGAGTAATTGTATCGTTGATTGGTATTGAGAACCAAGACATTCCTGATAAAGATCATGGTCTTTAGGGTTCTTTCATGTGATGGAGCTTCTACAGAACTCAGCTTGCAGAAAAGGATGGCAGAAAAACGTGAGTCAAGAGGAAAAACAAAAAGGAAGGAAGCATGCGAACAAGTGGACAATGTAGAATTTGACACAGAAGAGATTTATCCTGTAATAACCTTTGTAATATACTACGGAGAAGAGGAATGGAAGCATGAAACCACTCTTCGTAAAGGCTTAAAATGGAAGATGCGATTAAAAATATATAGGGTGATTATCATATTAACCTCATTGACTTTGAAAAATTAAGTGAAGATGATATAAATAAGTTTAAGAAGGACTTCAAAGTTATAGCAGATTATATTGCAAATGGAAGTAAACAGACGACTAGCGATGTGAAATAAACCATCCTGAGGAGTAAGTGAACTCCTTCTAAAGGCTTACAGGAGAAGAACTTCCCAGATCAAATGATATTGGAAATGGAGGAAAAAGTATGGAAAAATATTTTGAACCATTATTTGAAAGGAAAAAGCGCAGAAGCCGAGAGCAGAAGGAAAGGCAGAAGGAAAAGGCAGAAGGTGAAAGCTGCCTGGCGAGGTTAATCAGTAGATTATTGACAGAGGGTAAGAATGATGTCTTAAAAGATGTGTTGGAAAATGAAAATCTAAGACATGGGCTTTATAAGCAGTATGGGATACAATAGAACTATCGCATAAAAAAGGAGCTGAACATTAATTCTAGTGTGACAGCGCCTTTAATAGAATGATAAGTACTCAGTAAATACAGTAAACAGACTACAAGTGATATAGAAATAAACCATCCTGAGGAAGTAAGTGAACTCATCCTAAGGCTTACAGGAGAAGAACTTCCCAGATCAAATGATATTGGAAATGGAGGAAAAAGTATGGAAAAATATTTTGAACCATTATTTGAAAGGAAAAGCGCAGAAGCCAGAGCAGAAGGAAAGGCAGAAGGTGAAAGCTGCCTGGCGAGGTTAATCAGTAGATTATTGACAGAGGGTAAGAATGATGTCTTAAAAGATGTGTTGGAAAATGAAAAATCTAAGAGATGGGCTTTTATAAGCAGTATGGGATACAGTAGTTTCTTTTAAGATTAAGTATTGGCAATATCTTATTTATTCTGAGAATGTTAATCCCCCTTTGGTGATTGCACAGCCAAAGGGGATTATTATTCGAATCAATCTTCGCTATTATATGGATGACGTCCATACAATAGAATCCAAAGAAATAGTTCAAAAATACGTGAAGTGTATCACATTAAATTGCGTAAAATTAAAAATTCAACTAAATAATCATAAGTTTTTCTCCCAAAATGAAATGTAACCAAATGTAACTCAAAATGCTAAAATGCGATTAAGATGAGAAAGTATATTCTGTTTAGCATACAAATAAACAGAATGATACTTTTTTAGTAATATTTTAAGAAAGAAGAGGTAGTACTAAGGAGAAGTGAGAGGAGAGAAGACGAACATTTCAGCCAGATTTATGGTCTTATTTATGATCATAAATCTGCTAAGTGAGTTAATCCGAGTGTAGTGAGGCGGATGAAAGTCCTGCAAAGAACTACAAAAACTATAGTCCAGTAGAAAGGAACTGCTGATAATGAGGGAATTAGTATTAGCAAAGAAGTGTTAGCTGAAAATGCAGATGGAACATTTGACGTTAAGCTGACAGTTGCGGGTGCAGAAAAAGATAACGAAGAAAATAAAAACAGATATTGTTTTAGTTGTTGATACTTCGGGAAGTATGAGGGAACCTAAGGTAGGAGACAATTATACAAACATAAGGGATTAACAATGCAAAAGAAAGCAGCAACAAGTTTTGTCAATGCTATGATTAAGGAATCTGGAAAAGGCGATATAAAGATAGGACTAGTAAGTTTTGCTTCTGGTACTGAAAAGAAAAGCAATCTGACCAATAATAAAGATTCACTTAACAATGCGATACAGACACTAAAGCTAATGGTGGTACATATACACAGTACGGTCTCAATTTAGCTAATGAAATACTTAGAGGTGGAGATGCAGAAGAAAAATCATCGTTTTGATAAGCGATGGTAAGCCTACTTTTTGCTAATGGAACTCATCCTAATTTTGGTAAAAGAGGGAAAATGGGTATACCTCAAATTAATAAATTTTAGAAAGCCTGGATATGAAATTTGCATGAGCAGAGACTAGTGGTTTAACTGGAAAATGGATCGGAAAAGGATATGATTATAGTGGGAAATATGGTAATTATAGTGTAAAGTTGATATCCGTAAATTTGGAGATGGTACTGAATCACATCATGGACAAGGAGCTAAGAGCTACTTTATAATTTGATGGGTGACTATTTTAGAAATGCAACTATATCAGCCGCTGATAAAATAAAAAGAATGATAAGGTTAAGATTTACTCAGTAGGAATTGGCTTAAAAGAAGATACAGCGGATGGCAATGAAACTAAAGCTGATAAAAACTGGGCAGGATGTACTTGAAGGTATTGCTAACAATGGAAACTATTTGGATGCTGGAGCTCAGGCTGAGGATTAAATAAAATATTAGAAAAGTTTTGACTGTTGAGATTCACCATAATAAAAGTAATAATGGAACTATTGTAGATCCAATGAGTAATTATGTTGAATATGTTGATGATTCAGCTAAAATAGGAGACAATAAAAACGTAAAAATTAGAAGTTCAAGTAACAATAATAACAACACTCTCAAAAATATCTAATATAAATTTAGGTAAGGATGAGAAGCTAGAGGTTGTTTATAAAGTAAGACTAAAGAGAACTGGAAAGATGGCGAGTTCCATCCTGCAAACGGTGAAACTACTTTAACACCTACTCCAAATGCTAAACCTATGAACTTTAAGGTGCCTGAAGTTAGAGCGGAGAAAGAAACAGTTACTTTTAACAGTTAATAAAACATGGATTAGTAAAGCACCTGTAAATTCTGTTACATTTAACATTATAGTTGGTAATACAGTGCTTAATGATACTGTAGTAGTAACAGAAGATAGTAGCGGTAATTGGACAGGCAAGCGATGAATTTACCTAAGTACAAAGATGGCGAAGTTATCCGATATACTGTAGAAGAAGCTGAAGGCAACAACTATCAGTTAAAGGGTAAAATTGAATCTGAAACTGACAGCAACAATGATAACATTACCTTTACTGCTACAAACAAAAATACAGAAAAAGTAAATATCACAGTAACTAAGAAATGGGTAAATACTCCTGATGAGTACAAAGATGATATAAAAGTAACAATTTATTCAAGAGCAGAGGGAGAAACTGATTTAAGAAGGAGAAATCAAACTTTATCTAAGTCTGATGAAAAACAAAAAAATGATCTCTTCACTAATCTTCCTAAGTACTGATGAAGCTGGAAAACTAATAGAATATAAGGTAGAAGAGGAAGGGACAGACAAGGAAGGCAAGCTTAAAATAGGAGATAACAGCTTTAAAGTTGATGTAGAGCAGAGTAAGAACAATAATTATGACTGGACTATAAACCAATACTTGCGATCATATTGAAAAACATATTCGTTTCACTCTTGTAAAAATGGGATAAAAAGCCTGATGAAAAAGTTAAAGCTAAAATTCAACCTGATAGCTAAGGTTAATGGTGAAATAATTAGTACAATACCGATAGTTTTACCTGAGAAATTACAGGAGCTAATCAGTCTGTTAATACTAAAATAAGTGAAGAGGGTAAAACTTGGACAACTCGTGATAGAGCCTTATCAGTATGATAGCGATAACAATCTGATTAAATACAGCATTTCAGAGGAAAAATTGAATGCTTATGTTTCTGATCCGACTGGTGAAGTGGAAGTTGTAGATGGCAAGACGATTACATTTTATAATACAAGAATAATGAGAACACTCACTCTTGAGAAAAATGGATGAGGTAGTAAAGCTGATAAGGCTGAGTTTACACTTTCAGATAATAATGGTAATGAAGTTATCACCTTAAGTGATGCCAATAGCTGGAAAAGAAGTAAAAAGACCTTCCTGTATATAGTTTGGATGGAAAAGTAATAGAATATACCATTACGAGAAGAAGATTGACGGATATAAGGCTAATCCAGAGAATAGTCATTTACCTTAGTTAATGGGAAAAATGAACCTGCTAATACTACTGTAACATTCACCAATACCAAGATGATCGAGAAGCCATTTACAGTACATAAGACATGGGTGGGTGAGCCTGCTTCAAAGGTTAGTTTTTGGCTTGTTTGACGGTACAAATATAGTTGATACACTTGAGCTTACTGCTCTAAATGTACAGGTTCCCACTCAGAAACAAACAGTATGGGAAGGAACATTTAAGGGCGAATATCCTGAATATAAGCTTGTAGGCGGTAAGGCTGAAATAATACAGTATGAAGTAAAAGAAATTGATGCAGATAAAAAGCCTGTAAATGGCGAAAGTTAAATTAGAAATCGTACCTTTTAAGGTAGAATCTACTAGAGCAGCGAGTTACAGATAATACCTACAACTTCACTAATACAGATATAACAAAAGACTGATATTTCAGTAACCAAGACATGAGCTTGAAAAGTTCCTATGTATCAGCTTGTACACTTTGGTTTGTATAAGGTAAAAGCTGATGGTCTTGAATTGGTTGATAATGAAAATTATAAACTTGAAAAATACTAGAACTTCTGTATGGACTGTAAGTTTTCAAAGATGTTCCTGCTGTTGATGAAAATGGAAACAAAAATCAAATATAGTAATCAAGGAAGTTTATGGTGACAGACCTGATGCTGTTAATGAAGGTAACTATTGTAACTCTAGGAAGGACTGATTACAAGGTTTCTACGATGCACAGGGTAATATCACAAACACTGAACTCCTTAACATCACAGTTGACAAGGTTTGGGATGAAAAGTGTTCCACAGTCTGAACGTAAGTCGGTAGAAGTTGCCATATATGATGGAGGTACGGTAGTAGCTAAAGAGTTAAACAGTGCAAACGAATGGAAGCATACATTTACTGAACTTCCTTACATCGAAGGCGGTTATCAGGTAAAAAGAAACCAAGATAAATGGTATCAATGTTGATGAAAGCCTTAATAAACTTTACACCATTAACGTAGATAATGGCACAGAGATAAAGACATCAGGTGAAGTTAAGGTTACAAACAGCTTCAACCTTCCAAAGGCAGAGGAAGGAAAGATTAAAGTCCTTAAGCAGTGGACTGTAGAGCCTAAGCCAATCACCATATCGCTGTTTACGAATGAAAAACATCTGCTGGAAACGAATGGAGTCGTCAAGACTTGCTTGTAACACTCAAATGATAAAGAGCGTACTCGAAGCTGAATTTGATAAAGTCGGCTGAAGGCACTGAGTATAAGATACTTGAGACAGCCATTGATGGAGTAGTACTTTCTGAAAGTGAAATTCAGGCTATGTTGAATAACGAAAAATAATTATCCAACTCAGTACAAGATAGATGATTATGATGTAAGTGTCATGAAATTAATGATAATGTGTTCTTTTATAAAGAATACAAATGATAAGTTACTTACTGAGCTTACTGTAATTAGCATTGGTCTGATAGAACTCCCTGCTAAGTACATAAAACCAGTTAAGGTTCAGCTCTATGTTGAAGAGTCTGATGATAGGTTAAAAGCTGTTGGAAAACCTGTAGAGTTAAGTGATGCAGGTGATTGGACTTATACCTTCAACGGACTTGACAAAAAGTCAGGAGAAGATGAACTTAAGTATCATATTGCAGAAGTAGGCGAAGGTAAAGATAGTGTTAGCTTAGCTGAAAATCAACGAAGGCTATAAGCTTGGAAACTACAATGTTAAGATTCGTGAAGATCTTGGATATGTAAGCATTGCAAACGATGTCAACCTTATCGATATTACTGCAAAGAAGGAATGGGACGGACAGGTTGCTGCAATTCTGTTGATTTCACTCTTTACAAAAAGTTGGAGCCGAGTTGGTAGAGGTAGAAAAGAAATCACTTAATAAAGATTCTGAATGGAAAACGGTATTTGAAGTGCAAGGTGAAGATGATAATGGAAAAATCGAGTACCAGATTTTTGAAACAGCAATCGATGGAGCTAAGATTAATATCGATCCAACTAAAGCTACAGGTTATAAGACTGATGAGCAGAGGAATATCAGCTACAGCACCGGAACAATCAATGATGGCAGTTATTCAGTAGTTATTACAGGAAATTCAAAGGATAACAACTTTGTAGTTAAGAATTCATTTACTAGTAATCCTGTGCTTCCTGTAATTCCTGGTGGAGATACACCTGGTGGAATACCTGTTATTCGGTAGTTACACCTGATCCGATTCCAACACCAACACCTAGCTTAGTACACCTGTGGTAGATGTTCCTAATGACCCTTCACCTCAGGGACCTGCTACACCGGTTAATGATGGTGATGAAGACAATGGGGTGACAGAAATCGACGAAGATGATGTACCACAGGGTGATGGCAAGGAAGTAAAGAAAGATAATAAAAGCTAACAAAGACACAGTTGACATTACTGATAATAAGGCTCCAAAAGGGAACTGCTAACCTTCCCTAAGACAGGTGGAGAAGCAGGAAACTTCCTTTCAATTATCGGTTTGGGACTTATCGGACTCGCTTTGTTATAAGGAGAAGAAGATAACCAATAACACAAATGAATAGCAGTGATGCATTCAGCCCCCTCCCTATGGGAGGGGGTTCTCTCTTTGCCGGGTAATGCAATATGTAAAAGGTTTGGCAAGGCAGTAGAAAAATTAGAGATTTTGTGTTAAACTAAGTACCTAGTGTCGTGATTACAGCTAGGAATGATTGAGAGGTTTTATACTTTGATAAGAAAGATGTTCAAGGTATAGTTTTTTGGCTAATTCCGTGACTTTCCAGGATTTTGCCGTTAGAAAGGATAATGTTGTGAAAAATGATAAACAAGGGAAGACAGGCATTTCAGGAAGATTAAAGCTTTACTTTGCCTGGCCTTTAGTGCTATGTACCATTCTCATAGCGATGAATGCAGCAATCTACATCATAGATGCAGATGTGGCAATACTTGTAACTCTTTTTATCTTCGTATATGCACTGTTAGCTATAGCCATATACATATTTGGCAAGGTTGGCTTTAAGGCGGAGCTTACCCGCTATGCCTTAGAAGTAGCCGATACAGAGGCAGTATGCTTAATGAGCTTGAGGTGCCTTATGCAATTGTGGATGAAAAAGGGGAATATTTATTGGTTCAATGATGCCTTTTATGACATTTCAAACTCTGAAAAATGTGGATAAGAAGTCGCTTCTTGCTATCTTCCCGAACTTGAAAACACGCTAAGCTCTATGGAAGACGAGGATGTAGAAGAAGTAGTTAAGAAGGATGACAAGGAGTACAGGGTAGTATTTAGAAGGTGTGCAGATGAGGCTATTAAGGCAAAGCAGGGGAGCTTTCAGGATGGAAGCATATCAGCCTTTTTCTATGATATCACTGAGATAAATACTCTCTTAAGGGAAAACTATGACAACAAGATGATAATGGGGCTTCTTTATATCGATAATTATGAAGAAGCACTTGGAGAGCGATTGATGAGGTTAGCGCTCCTCCTTTCCGCCCTTGTAGAAAGAAAGATAACCAAATTTATGCAGAGCATAGATGCGGTTACAAGAAAGCTTGAGAAGGACAAGTACATCGTTATATTTAAGAATAAATATCTCGACAGCTTAAAGCAGGATAGATTTTCGATTCTGGATGAGGTAAAGGGAGTAAATATAAGCAATGATATGGCTGTAACCCTTTCCTTCGGTATAGGTATCTCAAAGGAGTCTTATACCCAGTCGTACGACTTTTGCCAGAGCAGCCATAGATATGGCGCTTGGACGAGGCGGAGATCAGGTGGTTATTAAGGAAAAGAACAATATAAGCTACTTTGGTGGCAAAAAGCCAGCGTACAGGAACCAACACTCAGGGTTAAGGTACGTGTTAAGGCACATGCTCTAAGCGAGCTTATAGAGGCTAAGGATAACGTGCTCATTATGGGACATAAGAACAGCGATACTGACGCCATTGGAGCTGCAATCGGAGTTTACCGTATCTGTAGAACATTTAATAAGACAGCACATATCGTTATTAATGATATTTCTCTTCCATTGCCCCTACAATAGAGAGGATGAAGGCTACCTCTGAAAACGGATCAGAGCTTTTTGTGACAGGAGAGAAGGCTCTTACCATGGTAGACAAGGATACCATGCTTGTTGTGGTTGATGTAAATAACAGTGAGTTTGTGGAGTGTGAGGAGCTGCTCAATAAGGTAAGCACCATAGTCCTCCTTGACCACCACAGACGAGGTACTACAACTATCAAAGAATACTGTACTTTCTTATATAGAGGAGTATGCTTCCTCTTCCTGTGAGCTGGTTGCAGAGATACTTCAGTATATAGACCTTGATGTGAAGATGACTTCCACAGAAGCGGCTGCAATGTACTCGGGCATAATGATTGATACCAATAATTTCCTTGTAAAAACAGGTGCAAGAACCTTTGAAGCTGCTGCCTTCCTTAGGAGAAATGGAGCTGAGGTCACAAGGATAAGAAAAGAATTCAGAACAGAAATGGATGAGTTTAAGCTAAAGGCAAAGATAGCAAGTATGGCTGAGATATACCGTGCATTTGCCTTTGCGACCTATACGGAGGGCGATAACAAGGACAAGAATAGAGTTATACTCGGAGCTAAGGTAGCCAACGAGCTTATGAATATATCCAATGTAAAGGCTTCCTTTGTATTTACCTCCTGTGACAACGAGGTATACATTTCTGCCCGTTCGATAGATGAAGTGAATGTGCAGTTACTTATGGAAAAGATAGGCGGAGGCGGCTACTTATCTGTTGCAGGTGCTCAGCCTAAAGGAGTAACTCATAGAAGAGGCAGAAACTATGGTAAAGGAACTGCTTGATAGCTGCATAGAATCAGGAGAAATTTCGGTTTAGATAAAAGGAGGATGTTATGAAGATTATTTTGTTACAGGATGTGAAAAACCTCGGTAAGAAGGGAGACCTTGTAGAGGCAAATGACGGTTATGCAAGAAACTTTATCATACCAAAGAAGCTAGGCGTGAGGCAAGCCCTAAGAACCTAAACGACCTTAGACAGCAGAAGTTAAATGAGGAGAAGAAACAGACTGAAATCCTTGCGGAGGCTGAGAGCTTGGCAGCCGCACTTAAGGGCAAGGTGGTCAATCTTTCCATAAGAGTTGGTAAGGAAGGAAAGGTATTTGGCCAGATATCTACCAAGGAAAGTGCAGATGAGACCAAGAAGCAGCTTGGCATTGAGATAGACAAGAAGAAGATAATAAGTGATGCTATAAAGGCAGCAGGCAATTATAAAATACAGGTAAAGCTCCACCCTAAGGTGAGTTGGAGAACTTAGCGTAGAGGTAAAAGAAGAGGTATAGATGGCAGAGAGGAGCTGATTAGAAAACCCCGCTCACAGCAAATCAGCAGAGCAATCTGTAATAGGCTCTATGCTTTTGGATCCGGAAACTGTGATTACTGTATCGAAATGCTTGAAAGCGGATGATTTTTGATAAAAGATACGGTATATATTTTCTGCAATTACCTCTCTTGAAAAAGAAGGAAAAGCCTATAGATATAGTCACAATAGAAAATAAAATAAGAGAAATGGAGCATCCTCTTGGGGCTATAGAGGTGGATGTCTTAAGAGAGCTTTTGCTGGCTGTTCCTACCTCTGTAAATGTGGCTCATTATGCAGAAATAGTATATAAGAATTCGTTGCTTAGAAAAGCTTATCAAGGTGACTGAGGAGATTTCTCTTAACTGCTATGCAGAGCGAGTCTGCATCAGAGGATGTCTTACAGCTACAGAGAAGAAGAGTGTTTGACCTGCTTCAAAAAGCGCCACGTGTCTGATTCTACTGACATTAAGCAGGTAATTATCTCAGTTGTTGAGAGTATAGCTGCTGCGTCAAAAGCGGAGGCACAGTTACCGGTATACCTACAGGCTTCCACGATTTGGACTACAAAGATGGCAGGACTTCAGAACTCAGACCTGATTCTGATAGCGGCAAGACCGTCTATGGGTAAGACAGCCTTTGCCCTCAATATAGCTGAATATGTAACTGTTAAGAAAAATGTGACTACAGCCATATTTTCTCTCGAAATGTCAAAGGAGCAGCTTGCCAAGCGTATACTTGCCATGAATTCAAGGGTAGATTCACAAAAAGCTTAGAACGGTGACCTTTCCGATCAGGAGTGGAGCGATATCGTAGACAGTGCAAGAATCATAGGAGGGACAAATCTTGTTATAGATGATACTCCTGGTATATCTGTAACTGAGCTTTAGGAGTAAATGCAGGAAACTAAAAGCTTGAGAAGAACCTGGGACTTGTGATGATTGACTATATACAGCTTATGACAGCAGGAAGTAAGCATTCTAGAGTCAAGACAGCAGGAAATATCAGAAATATCCCGTTCCTTAAAGGCTCTTGCAAGGGAGATAAATGCCCCTATTATAGCACTTTCCCAGCTTTCAAGAAAGGTTGAGAGCAGGGATGATAAAGTACCTATGCTATCTGACCTGCGTGAGTCCGGGGCGATAGAGCAGGATGCCGACGTGGTTATGTTCATATACAGGGATGAATACTACAATAGGATACGGAGACACGGGAGTAACCGAGATAATAATCGGTAAGCAGAGAAATGGTCCTATTGGAACTGTTAAAGCTTGGCTGGAAGAGCGAGCTTACGAAATTTGTTAACATTGAAAGAGAAAACACTGACAGGTTGACAGAGTAATGTTTGATGCGAGCAGGCTAACGCTTGAAACAGACGAGAAGACAAAAAGTAATAAATGAATTGATTAAAATATATAAAGATTTAGGGTGAAAACAAACATAAATCCTGAGGATAAACTGAGAAAGAATTCGTAGGGACATACACATATCCAAGTGCTTGCGATTTTGTTTAGGCATTACTGTAACTTTAATATATTTTTGTTTGTAATTTCAGATAATTCATGTTAAAATCAAGTTGATAAAAAAATTGTTTCTGTTTAAATGATTTTTGGATTTGATGGTATAGTGTATAAGGATTTGTGAGGAGAGTAAATGCGTACAAAAAGAACTGACTATTTCAAAAGATTTTTCTATGTTGCCTGATGCTGTTGCTGAGCTGGTCCAGACAGCCTGTGAGTTTCGAAAGCAGTAGCTATGCTATTGCAGATGAAAAGAGAATCAATCTTAAGAGCATAATGGGTGTTATGTCTCTCGTAGCTATAAAGAGTAAAGAGCTGGTCATTGAGATTGACGGTGCGGATGAGATGATGCCATCACTTGTCTCTGCAGGCTTTTGAGCAATCAATATCTAATTGAAATTTTTGCAAATATAGGAGACTATGCCTGCTTATAGCAGGCATTTTTTAACTAAGGTGGAGGGTGTATAGCAGTTCAATATGTCATTGGAGGAACAGGCTGTGGCAAGTCTGAGCTTTGCTTCAAGAAGATAGTAATAGAAGCAGAAAAATCCTGATAAAAAATTACTTTGTAATAGTGCCTGAGCAGTTTACCTTGCAGACACAGAGGGATTTGGTGCGTCTACAGTAACAGTGCCATAATGAATATAGACGATACTTTCCTTATGCGCCTTGCCTACAGAGTATTCGAGGAGCTTAGTATAAAGGGAAAGGCTTGTACTTGAAGACACCGGCAAAAAATATGATAATCGAAAGCTGCTTAGCGGGCTGAAGAGCGAGCTTAAGTTCTACAAAAACCTGGTAGGCAGACAGGGCTTTACCGAAGACATTAAATCCTTCTTAGTGAACTTATGCAGTACGGAATTACACCTGGGACCCTCGCAGATATCGAAGAGAAAAACTACCTCACGGTGCTTGCCAATGCTTCACTGATACATATCATCTACAGCGCATTTAATAACTATAAAAAGAAAAAATATATCTGCTGAGCAGATTTTAGATGTGCTTGCCGGGGAGATGAAAGTCGAAGCTCCTTGATGGTGCGGTTATCTGTTTTTGATGGGTTTACGGATTTACTCCTGTACAGCTTAAGGTTATAGACTTACTGTTATTAAAAGTGGAGCATATTCTCATCACCCTTACTATCTCTGAGAAAGAATACTACAATGAAAATGATGAGAAATTCAGCCTGTTTCACCTAAGTAAGGATACCATAAACAGGGTAAATAAACTTGCAAAAGACAGGAAAGTGAATATAGCTAAGCCTATAATTGCTGATTATGAAGGCAAGACAGGGGAGCTAAGCCTCCTTGAAAAACAGATATTTAGATATCCTATAAAGGAGATTAGACAGGAAAAAGGTGCAGTATCTGTATCTGTCTATAAGAATCCAAAGGAAGAGGCAGAGAGTCTTATACCGCTTATTTTATCTCTTGTAAGAGATGAGGGGCTTAGGTACAGGGAGATTGCTATTGCTACAGGTGATATGGAAGAATATGGGAAGCGGTTGCGGACACACTTTCATCTAAGGATATTCCATACTTTTTAGATAGTAAGAAAACTATATCAGACAATCCCTTTGTGGAATATATAAAGGCATCGATACTGGTTATAGAGGATAATTTCACATACGATGCAGTAATGAGGGTACCTGAGAAGCGGATTTGCAGATGTGGATATGTAGGATGTGAACATATTTGAAAACTATATACTAAGAAGGGGAATAAAGGGGCTTAAGAGGTATCAGAAGAGCTTTTTAAGTGTAGAGCCCTACTGATGAAGAAAAATAGTGCTGAGGTATAAGGGATAACCTTGTAAAGAAGTTTACCCCTTTATATGAGGTTCAGCTAAGACGTCTTTGTGACAGACTATATCTGAGCCCTTTATAACTTTGTGGTGGAGGCTGGCTGTGAAGAAAGGCTTATGAAGCTAAGCACGGACTTTGAAAGTGAAGGAAGGATGATAGCTGCTAAAGAATATGCAGCCTGCTACAAGATAGTAATGTCTGTCTTTGAGAAGCTTTATGAACTTCTCGGAGATGAAAAGCTTAGCATAGAGGAGTTCAGGTCAATACTTGAATCAGGCTTTGCAGAGGGAAAAGCAGGCTTTATCCCAACGGGGCTTGACCAGATAGTAATTGGAGATGTGGAGCTGCAGACTTAAGGATATCAAGGTGCTTTCTGTCTCGGCTTTAATGAGGGAAAGGTGCCAAAGTCAGGAAGTACCAGGGGTATAATAACTGACGCAGAAAAGGAAAAGCTTATGGGACTTGATATTGAGCTTGCTCCTACTGCAAAAGAAAGAGCCTTTAGGGAGCAGTTTTATATCTACATGCTTTTTACCAAGCCTACAGAGAAGTTATATGCATCCCAATTAGCTTCCGGACATGGAGGAAGCCCTTAAGCCATCAGTTTTGTAACGAGGCAAAGGCAGTCTTTAATAGAGGATAGCTTGAAGGAAGAGGCTAAAGCCCTATCTTTACTTGATGAAATCAGGAAAGACGGTGGACTGGGGCTAATTCTTACTGTTGTAAAAGAGGGACTTAAAGGATGAAACCATTATAAATCTGATAAAATATTATCAGACTCATAAGGATGACAGATACAGCAAAATAATAAGTGGAACAACTTCAGGGCATCATGGAAACAGCCTTGAGGAGTATATTGCAACGAATCTTTATGGGAAGCTAAGGGCAGCGTTACAAGGCTTGGCTCTTTTTCTTCCTGTGCCTACGCTCATTTTATAAAAACATGGTCTGGTTAGGCTTATGGAGAGAGCTGAATATGAAATCCAGCCAATGGATATGATATCCTCCACGAGGTGCTGGAGAGATTTGCAAAGAAAGTGGTTGAAAGCGGAAGAGCTGCACTTCTCCCAGAGGAGAAAAGGACAGCTATTCGGGCAGAAAGCCTTGCCGAGACCTTTGACTATGGTGATGATATCTTTAAGTCCTCTTCCGCAACAGCTACCAGCTGAAAGGCTTAAAAGGATAGCTGACAGGGCTGTAAAAACTGTGCTTACCCAGATTAGGAAGGTTCATTTACTCCTATAGCCTTTGAGGAGGAGTTTGTGACAGGAGGCTTTGAAGGGCAGGATAGACAGGATAGATGCAGTGCTTTCAGACTACCTTCCTGATGGCAGCCTGCTTGACAGAGTAAGGAGAATTAAAAGGATTTAAGAAATGTGAGTATGTAAGGGTAATTGATTATAAAGTCAGGCAGTAAAAGCCTTGACCTGGATGAGAGCCTATTATGGGCTTGAGTTTTGCAGTTGTTTACCTATCTTAACTACACTAAGAAAAGAGTTCGGAAAGAAAAGAAAAGACAATCTCATCATTCCATCAGGAGCATATTATTTTCACATAGATGATCCTGTCGTTGACTAGAGGAGGAGAAGACGCCATTCTTAAGACCTTAGAATTGATGGCACAACCCTCTCGGAAACCACAATATAAGGCTGATGACGAGGCTATGGTGAACAATAACACCCTTACCGCAGGCTGATTCTGATGTAATCAGCTAAAGACTAAAAAGACAGAGGCCAAGCAGCACTACGAGGCTCTATGTAAGTGGTGAAATGAATGAACTCATAGACAACTCAGAGCTTTAGATAGAAAAGTCAAAGAGAGGATGCTAGGGCAGAAATATGCCAAAGAGTGTTATAGTCTGGAAGTGAAAAAGGCTGTGACTACTGTGCAGATATAGAGGGCTCTGTGGTTTTGACTTTAAAAATGCGATATAACTATAACAGGCTGAAAAAGATAGAATAGAAGTGCTTTTTGAGGAGCTCAGGCTAAGCTGGAGGGCGAGAATGGAAAGAAAATGGACTGATGAACGGCTCGCAGTCATAGAGCATAGGGGTGGGAATCTCTGGTTTCCGCAATGAGCTCAGGCAAGACTGCAGTACTCATAGAGAGAATAATAGGGAAGAATCTGATGAGACCTCTCCCATCAATATAGACGAGCTTTTGGTAGTTACCTTTAAAGGGATGCCACAAAGGAAATGAAAGAGAGGATAGGCTCTGCCATAGCGGAGAAACTTGAAGCTGAGGTAAATAACGATCCTGACTCACAACTTGCAAGAAGGCTTATGAAGCAGTCAGCCCTGCTTTCTGAAGCTAATATGAGCACAATTGACAGCTTTTGTAAGAAGGTTGTTATGGAGAATTTATAAAAGGGCTGAGATAGACCCGCAGTTAGAACAATGGATGATACTGAGGTGTGATTATCAGAAAAAGGTGATTGAAGACCTGCTTGAAGCTGAGTATATGAGAGAAGGACGATGACTTCATCAACTTTGTGGAATACTTTTGCGAGAGGGAAGTCTGACAAGGTACTTGAAGAGTTGATTATCCAGCTGTACAGATTCTCTGAAAGCCTTCCTAATAAAGAAAATTGGTTTGATAAAGAATTAACGAGGCAGGAAGCTGCCTTTGAAGGCTCGGACTTCGAGGAAGTTTTACTTGGATTCTGTATGGAAATGCTTATAGAGTTTAGGGAAAGAGGCGGAGACATAAACCTTTTCCTCTCTCACGGACCGTCTCGGTACGAGGGGCAGGAAGTGCTGATGTTGCCCTGTTTAATTCTCTCTTACAGGCAGTAGCTTTTGGCAGGCTCATGCAGCTTCTGGGAGAGCAGGCTTTGGAAGGCTTTCTTCTTAAAAGTGATGATGTGGATGAGGGCAAGAAGGAAATGGCAAGAACATCAGAGATGCTAAAGCTTCAACAAGCTAGAGGACTTCCTTTCTGAGATGTGGAAGACATTGAAAAATCAAGGCTTGTTACACGCAAGGGTTATAAAGGGACTAATCGACTCACAGGGAGCGTTTGATGAAGTACATGCTTCTGAAAAGAGAATGTGGTGGATATCTCCGACTGAGCTCATTTTGCCCTCGATTGCCTGATTATGATGATCTACCGAGGGCTGCAAAAGGTATATAGTGAGCAATTTGCAGAGATAATGATAGATGAATACCAGGTTCAACCTCCTTCAGGAAGCATCTTAACCTCGATAGCAGGGAAGATGGCGGAAAGTCAAATATCTCATGGTTGGAGATGTGAGCAGAGTATATACAAATTCCGACAGGCTAAACGGGCTTTTTATAGAAAGTATAACAGATACTCCGAGGGAAAAATGAGAGAATAGCCTTACGTAACTTTAGAAGTGGTGGGGAGGTCATGACTCTGCAAATGCTGTGTTGAAAAGACGATGATAGAGGAGCTTGGCGGCATAGTCTATGATGAGGCTGCAAGGCATTGGGAAGACGGATAAGGAGGATGTCTCAAACCTCTACAGAAGTCCTGCTTACGAAGGACAGTGAAATCCCAAAAGAAACTCCTAAGCTAAGTGACATAGAGCTTGGGGAAGCTCACTTTGCTGAGGCGGATAAAACTACTTATGATAGAGAAAAAGGATGAGAGCAAGTCTCTTAAATTCAGCGATATGCTTCATTAGGGACCAATGTGGATTGGTAGGAGCTATAGAAGGTGCTTATCTCAGGGAGTTCCTGCTGTCTAGTGAGTCAGGTACTGGCTATTTCTCTGCTTGGGAGGTACAGGTGATCTTGCCCTGCTTAAAATACTTGACAATCCACATCAGGATATCACTTGGAACAGTTCTCCTTTCTCCTATGGAGGCTTTAGCGAAGAAAGAACTTACAAAGCGCATATGTCCAATAGTCTTGGTGAAGAGGGGCTGACCTCTGGGAGGTGATTAATCTATCTAAGGGGCTAAGTGCCAGAATTCTTGAACCTGATTAATGAGAAAGAGGTCTAAGCTAGTATTCACTCCTGTTCATGAGCTAATAAAGGAACTATTCGCAAAAGCAATTTTAGCTTCTATAGGTACCATGCCATCAGGAAAGCAAAGGGTGACAAACCTTGATATGCTTGTGCTAAGGTAGGGCATTTGAAAGCTACCTCTTTACACGGAACCCGGGCATTTTGTAGATATATAGACAGGCTTAGAAAATACAGGGTAGACTTTGGTGAAGACAGGGGTAGGAGGTGTGGATACGTGAGGATACTATCCATCCCACAGAGCAAGGAGCTTCAGTATCCCGTTGTCTTTATGCGGGATGTCAAAGAACTAGAACAATCAGGATTCAAGAGGGCGGCTGTGGTTATTCATCCGGAGATTGGAATAGGTATAGATGATTTTAATATAGAGACAAAGGAGAAAGTCCACTATAGTAAAAAGAAGATGGCGGTAAAGAAAGCTTAAAGCGAAAAATGTTGCAGAGGAGATAAAAGCTTCTCTATGTAGCTATGACAAGAGCAGAGGACAAGCTGATACTTACAGCGAGCTGTGACAAGGTGGAGGAGAGCTTTGTATCTGGAAGAATGATGACAGAGCTATCTCGTTGTCAAAAACAATTCCTCCTAGACTTTTGCCATCACCTCCTCTCATAAGGGAGAGGAGGCAGGCTCAAGCTTACTATATAAGGGAGGCGAGCTGGTGAATAAAAAGCCTTGGCGCAAAATGGCGGAGAGTGGTTAAAGCGACATTTCAAACCTCATCAGAAAATCTCCCTGAGACTGAGAACTACGAGGAATTAAGCAGGTTAATCACAGGAAAGAGAATATATCTATCCATTCAATGAGGCTGTAGGGCTAAAAGGTAAAGATGACGGTATCTGAGCTTAAGACTTCATTTAGGAAGGAAGGAGAGACTCCTTGCAGAGTGAGACGAAAGGCTGATTGAGACTTAGCCCTGAATTTATGAGGAAGAAGGCTGAGAAAAGGTGGGAAAGGAGCCGCAGGAACTCTCAGCATCATAGCAAACTTGACTTTCGAAAGAATCTTATGATGAAGGCTTCGTTTAAGGATTATCTGGAAGTCTTGTCATTGACAAAATATACAGAAGGAAATGTAAGGCTTATCGTCATAAGCACTGTAATTTCTTTCAAGAGCCAGTCGCAGCATGAGAGGTTGAGTGAGCGACTTCTTAAATAAAGATAAGCTTCTTACAGGGAGGTCCTTTTGTGTGGGATGGATGCAGGAGAGCAGCGAAAGTGGAAGGAAATGGTTCTCGTGCAGGTGTATATGGACGTGGTTTATGGAGGGGCGATGATGGTAATCTTAATGGACTACTCTCAGACGGCGACAGGGTATATGGAGATAAAAGGAGCTGAGAGCTAATAAAAAGATGCTCAGGTTCAACAGTAGCTACGCCCTCGCCTTAAAGAGAATCACAGGTAAGAGCCTAGGAAAGGATTATCTATTCATTTTCGTTTGGAGACAACGATTATAGCTTAATCAGCCTATAGGAAGGTATCTTAAGTTGAATGCAGGAAGAGAGGAAAAGTGTGGAGCTTATTTGGGTTTTGCGGAAAGTATATGATGATTTATGGACAATGCTACCCTATGATGGTGGTGACAGAGTATCTCCTTAGGTATAGCACAGAAAACATATTGGTGTTAAGGGAGGTCTGGTGGCTGAACTTGGCTGTAGCTGGGCAATGTATCAACTAGACTAAAGGCAGCAGGATGTGATGTGATGGGGATGCTGGTTCTGCATCCACTCATGTTGCAGATGGCCATGCAGAAGGGAGACCTTAAAGGGAGGAGATATCCTCTACCTCTGCCAGGAATGCAGGAGAATTTGAGCTTTGCGGTGCTAGTGGGTGCAGTGGTCTGCCTCTGTGACGAGGCTTAATTACATCTTAGAAAAGCCTGACCACAGGTGAGAGGTGTGAAACGTGAGTCACTACTATCCTGCGATAAGGACGGTGTATTTATCTTTGACTTAAATACCATCTATAAATAGCAAGCCTGCTTGGAGACAGGGTATTAGCTGAAAACAGGAAAATATATGGAAGCTTTATCTGGGACAGGTATTATGATAGTGAGGAAAAGGATAAGTAATGGTACGACCCTCACCATTTATCTGGAAGATAGCGAGGGACGAAAAGGAAGATTTTTAGGGTGATGAAATTCACTACCAAAAGGTGCTTATACTATAGAGGAGATAAAGGCTACGCACATAGGAGAGCCTTGAATTGTGGCGACGTCTGTGATGCATTTACAGGGAAGCACCCTCAAGAGGAGAGCAGGCGTCTTTGCTTTTATAGCTGGGGAAAAATATCAGGAAGGAAAAACATACGAGTATGGTATGATGTGTGTGTGGTAAGGAGACAGTTGCGGCAGGAGAGGTAGAGGCCTTGCTGCTGACCAAAAGTCTCTGTGAAGAAGCAGAAACTACCACCGACAGTCTGCCTGTAGCCTTACAGCAGCTTGGAAGAGCTTCTCAGCAGGCTCTGTGATGGGGCTTATGATGAAGGAGAAAATGACATGCTCACACTTCAGATGAGTGACGGACCTATAGGGAGGCCTTGTGGTCACCTTGCGATTCTAAAAGGCAGGGTGAGGCTGTGTCACAGCCTGATGTAGAGAGCTTCCGCTTAAGTCGGAAGGAAAGCTTGATGTGAGAGCTGCGGTCAGGAGGTGGAGAGCTGACTGTCATCGAGAGATATAGGACTTAAGGAGGCCTTGTGTGGGAAGAACCAACCTCATCACGGGTGAGATAGCCGGAGAGATTTGACCTGTTGTTGCGTCCAGCAGACAGGTGCCAACGTGGTGGCTCAGGTTCTTTGTAGATAAGGGACCTAAGCAAGAGGCAGGCTTTATTATCCAGCTAATGCCGGGGCAAGCGATGAGACCATAGATGCCATAGAGAAAGAAAGATTCCTATAATTGACTTCGGTGCAATAGGTATGCTGGATGAGGATGCTGTAACGCGGAGGAGGTACTTAGCTGTCATCTTTAGAAGACTCGCATGAGAGTATTGACAAGGCAGCAGACGTCCTTTTGTTCTGGCTGACTGCAACAAAAGAAAAGTGGAACAGGTGCTTATAAGCCTAGAAAAGTTGAACTTATCGCTTTATGAGGAGGATAAGCCGGTGGAGCATGTTGTCAGTTCTGTGGGAGTACAGGTTTTCCACAGGATGAAACTCGAATGTTGATTAAAGATGTGAATATGGTAAGTATCTAACACAGTTCAGACATATATTGATGTTAAATTGGTTAAAGCCTAACCTGGGTAGGTTAATACCAGTGATAGGAGATTTAGATGATAAACAAATTTGCAGCTATGTTTCTTGCCGGAACCGTGGCTTTTTGCAACGCTCCAGTCTGTCTTGAGAGAAAGAGGCCAGGCAGCAATTGCATTTTACACGACAAGTGGTCCGAACTCTATGCTGACTCTTAGGAAAGCGAAAAGGAATGTTTATAGGGGCAGAGGCAAACTTGACCTTGACTGTAGCATAGGTGGAAGAACCTCAGCGTTAAGGGAAGCTGCAGTCTTCAACAAGAATGCGGCAGCAGTGTCAAAAGACGTGTGGTGACTGCAGAAGAAGCGTGACTTGGGTAATCAAGCTTCAGCTACATCAGGAACAACAAAAGCTGATTACTATTAAATGTAAGATGAATAGTTGACAGCAGAGTTGACAGTCTGTCTATAGCAGTACAGGTGGGTTTGACGCTCTCAGCTCTTACCACAGACTCAAATCATTTCAGTTTCGAGTCTGCTGCGAAACGTGAGAGTAACGAAGTTGCAGCTGGTCCGGGAGAAAGTCAGCTAGTGGCATATTTCTATGAGTCATTTCGCAGATGACCCTGCCACACCTGCATCTAATTCAATAGCTACATGACTATAACCTGATGGGCTTTTGGTGGCGGTCTACGGCAAGTATCCAGAGTCTGGCGTAGGGCCCTGTGACACGTCGGAATAGCAGCTCGCAAGTGTGAGCAATGTAATCGGGAGTTGACATAAAGGACAGGAGCACCTGTTTCCACACAGGCAGCAGTTAAGGAAATTGTTGTTGAGAAAATATGGAAGCACCTCTTACCTGGCCACTTATGACAGCGAGTGATAGGCTGAGGTTAGATATAAACTCTTTAGACCAGTATGGCAATGATGTTACAAGAGATGTTAGGTGGCTGCAAAGACTCAGCGCAGTCTGGGGAGTGGGTAATACTAAACTGTGAAGCCTGGTTGCAGACGTGAAAGTTCTTATAGATTTGAGCCCACCGGGCAGTTGGCTATGACGGTAGATGCAATATAACCTATGAGGATGCTGCTCTCTGTAACTACAGGAGGCACAGATATAAAATCGGCAGTCAAAGCTATATAAAAGACCTTCAGATTATGGGTGTATACAAGCGTACCCTTATCGGGTTATGTCAGAGTAATGGGACACAATACTAACCGCATGGAACTAGTGATTAGTCCTTTTCGGTGGAACATATTCCTCGAAGGTACATTCCTGAGTCTTACGTGCTTGTGTGTGGCTAGGGACAGTCTGAGGAAACAGCATATAGTGCAGTATTCCGCAGAGTAGAGATCACGTGTGTACTCACAGGACATGCTGCTATGCGACCTTCGATGCTTCGATGGAAAGCTGCAGACCATTTGCTCCTACATTCGTGGATGGAGAGACGCTAGCCTGTCCGCTTAAGGCGGCAGTTACTTACCTGGTAACAGCGAAGTATATACAGTAGCAGTGAGCTGTGAGTATAGCTAACATGCCATGGATTCTAAAGGTAACAGTGGTGCGAGTCAGCTGGTTCAGTGGAGATAAGCGGCGAGGGTTGTGGGTAAGGAGAACTGCATTACTTCACTCTAAAATGCTTCGAAATGACCCGAGTGGCAACCAGAGAGGAGGAGTGCTCAACTCTTTGCGCTTAGGGACAACGGAGCAGGAAAGGTATAAGCATGCTGGTTCCCAAACATCCTTAGTTCAGACAACTGCCTCACCTTCTATTTCAGTAAAGAATGCGCAGACAGGAATGGCAGACTTCACTATATGCCGTTTGCCTACGGCTCTTAAGGATGCGTCTGTTGGTGCTAAGTAATTACCGTGTCAGACGCCTGCTTCCAAACCTGGGCTCTTGTAGTTACAGGCTCAATGTGTATTATGACTGCAAGGGCAAGCGGTGCTCACGCAGTTACATCCTGCTAGATGCAAAGGATGCATGGTGCTCACGCAGTTCTGTATCCTGTGTGGGATGCAGCCAGCACATAGAAAATATAGTGCCGGAGTTCAGTGAAAATTTTGTGACGGAGTTTAAGAAGATAGTAACAGATCAGGAACATCTGATCTGCATCGTTGGTGCACACGTTGCCACGTGGTGAAAGGTCGGCTTGTATGGAGAGCATCAGTGTGGCATTACACCTGTGCTTGACATCAGGAGCAAACAATTTATTAAAGACTCATCCTCGAAATGCTCTACGGCTGCCAGTTTGCAGGCCTTATGATAGCGTTTTGCACCGTGCCTTGCGGTATGGGCAAGTCCCAGGCACGAACCTGGCTATCAAGCACTATTCACGCAAAGACGGAGCCTCTGCAATAGTGGCTCCACTTACTTTGTACTCTACCATCTACTGTGCCTTCGGTGGCTCAGTGCGGAAGAGAAGGGTGCTGCCTTACAGCTGGAAGTGCGGCAGCTGAGACCTTACAAGATCAAATGGCTGAAATTAAGTGAAGAAGAAAAGCTGATATAAGTTATGTGTGTGGTATGAGTGCGGTTTTCCAGCTATATTTGGTGCACCTATAGCGGCAGTATTTTTCCCGATGGAGTAGCGGCGTATGGGTATCATCCAGCATTCAGCGTGCCCTCGCTTTCGGTGTCTTCCTGTCACTGCAGGCTGGCTGGGCTCATCTATGTATGGCCTAGCAGCGCAACAGGAGTGTCATCGATGTCGGACCTGATACAGAGTACCTGGAAGGCAGCGGTTTTGGCTATATTCTGCGGCCTTTTACATTTGTTTCTTTCTGCCCATGTTGAGGGATTTGGCAGCAGCTTTGCAAAAGCTTCCGTGCCGCTGCGTAAGGTCTTTGTGGAGGTGTGCTTTTGGTTGTTATCAGCCTTTGATTGAACTAGGAGTTCTTTGCGCCAGGTCATGCCTGTCATCATCGAGCCGAGCTAGTAGAGGGAGATGCGCTCTGGTATTCATTTTTGTCGAAAATGTTTCTTGCTGCGCTGGCAGAGGGCTTCGGGCTTTTAAGGGTGGCGAGGGTACTGCTGAATCTCTCCTATATAGGTCGCGACAACCTTTGGCAGTTTCTTTGCGATATGTTTGGTGGCTACCTGCTTCTCTTGCGCTGTGAGTAGGTGGATGGCAGGACTTTTCGTGAGTAACCAACTCGCCCTATCAGCCTCACTGCTATCATTTCGGGAGCTGGCGCAAACTGAGGCAGGTCTACTTCCTGCCATTGCCGTCGCCATCAGCTGCAACAATATCCAGTCGCCATGGACCATACGAGAGCAGAATATCATTTACTCTAAGTTTAGGTAATTAAATACCTCAATAGGAAAGGTTGCTTAGGAGGAAGAGTTGGAGAAGGGAGCAGGGCAGAGAGTAAGAAGCTGATAGGAGTTTGTAATAATCAAAAATTTAGCTTCCTTTTGGCTGGAGTAGTGCGTAATGACGACGAAATTGAGATGAGAAAAGAGGTTGGATTTGTAAGAATGGATAAAAAGGTTGGCTATTATAGGAGATTAAGGGTAGATATAAAAATTACTCTTTAGATTTGAAAGGAAAAGTTAGACTCAGTCAATTAAAAGCAGCAGTAAAGAGATTAATTGCTGGAGTTGCTTGATTTGTATTGGGAACAGGGAAAGAAATTGTTGTGAAAAACAAAAGCAATATTCTTGGGTGATAGTTTTCTAAAATTATTGGAGCAGTGATTTAAGAAAAGAATTTTCGGATATGAAAGGATTTTCAGCGAAAACTTAAAACATATTAGATATTGGTATATTTTTTATAATGATTACCTAATTGGGTTGAAGCTGTAACAATTGTCGGATATTGAAGGAAGGATGAAATATTCCTTGGGGACAATCAAGGATTATGTAAGTGTAAAGGTGTCAAGGGCTTTATTTTATGTAGATAGACTATTGAAAATGGATGGGCAGAACGGTTTTGGAACATCAGATTGATGGAGATTTATATATAAAAAGGATTGGGATACGTTACTAATTTTGATAATAGATTACCAGCTGTCCAATCTACAGATTAGCCAAACAAACAATAAAGATCCATATAACTTTGATTTTTTTCCCAACAATAAGAGGGTAATATGATGAAAGAGTTGGAAAAACGTTAATAAGTAAATACTTCTTTTCTTTTTGGAGCTTAATTTGGTTTTCTTAACCCACATCAGTAGGCAAGTTCATGTGAGGTTAGAGAAAGTGATTTTATATGGACTGCTTTTATCATGTTAAGCTACACTCTATGTTGTAGTAAATTAAAGTGAAAAATTCAAACCAGTGCAGGTCAACCAATTTTGTCTAACAGCTGTAAATAAGAATATGAAATCAAGTAGTGATAATCAAACAATGAGAATACTAATTTGCAGGGCAAAAGATAATGTAGTCGCTGAATATTCCTCAAAAATATCCTACAGCCAATGGGGCCGTAAAGTATGAAATAAACCCAGCTGCTTGAAGGAATATAAAATAGTTTACCATCCATTGAAGAAATAGAAAGTCTATAAAATTAGGTTCAGAAAAATAAAATAGCTAGATTTTTTCAAGTGGGTGCAACACTTTATATAAAGGAAATAGTAAATGCAACAGAGGCACCTGTTAAAGTGGTGCAACCTCATGTTGCATTTAAGTTGAAAAAACTACAGAAGGAACATAACATAAGAACTTCTGGAAACTTTTGCAATGATTTAATCTGCTATACTAAATTTCTATATTTTGTGTAATAGGAGGTATGAAGAATGTTTATAAATGTCTGTCAGTTGGAATAGGGGTTTCTTGGCTCAGTACTTAGTATCTGCTGTCCTTAATTCCTATTAAGCAAAATAAATTATCCGGTAAATACACTTTTACCAATATATCGGAGCCATAATCTTGGGTGATTGTATCCTATGCGGATAGGACAGGAATGTCTCCTTTGAGTTAATGCTTCTAGGGCAGGGTTTTTGTGGTGGGCTTACTACATTTCAACATTTTCGCTTTGAAACATTAGGTTGATTGAAAGGAAACCTGCTTGCGTTAGTTATATGTATTTATAGTGGTATTGTGGGATATTTATTGGTTTAAGATGAGGATGGGAGTTATGAATGGTATTGATGGAAGTCAGATAGTGTAGTGGAAGGACTTGAGGCTGTTAAAACTTGGGTGTGTATATTGGAGAGTACAGGTTCAAAGGGTCTTCACCACCTTATTGGGAAATCCTTGACAATGGGTATGGATGAGCATCTTGGAGCTTTTTCTCACAGATTGTTGCCTTAGAAATGACGGGAATAACCAAGGGGACTATGGAAGGTTGTTGCCTGTAGATATTCACTTAATGAAGATACCTACTGGCGTGTGTGTCATTATTCGCTGGGCGGCAGTTCTCGGGAGGGCTTACTGAAGGTGTCAGGAGGTATTCACGGGTAGGTGCTTCTGTTGTGAATGCTCTTTCGACCAAGATGGTAGTTGAAATCAGAAGAGATGGTAATGTCTATATAGATGGGATTATGAAAGTATTGTGGCATCATGTAGAAAGTTGGTTAAAGGAGAGCTTATGCCTGTAGCTACCTCGGGAAGTCGGACACAGATCCAACGCTTTTTGTCGGTGATTCTATATTTGAGAATTGAATTTAAGGCTGATATCATCGAAAAGCTAAAACAGCTTTTAAATGGGGCTTAAATCAACTTTGTTGACAATACGAGGTGAGGAGAGTCATGCGAGGAAAGACGGTATCAAAAGCTTGTAAGCCATCAACCGTGAGGCAAGTTATAAATGACGAGGTTGTATTGTAGATGGTGTGGTGACATAAGTTTGATGGCTTTCAGTATATAACGAACAGGGCAGATAATGCCTAATGTCTGTATCAATGTAATAGATGGTGGAACTCTTGTAATAACTGGCTTTGAGACTGCACTTACAGGGTTGATGAATATGGGAAAAGCTACCTCAAGGAAAAGGATATTAATTTTGATGGAAGGATATTCGTAACGGTATGGTTGCGGTTGTTTCATTAAGCATCCGGATCCTCAGTTTGGGATGATAGAATGACAGCAGTGATACTGATGCCAAGACTGCTGTTGAAGAGGTGGTTTAAAGAGTCAGATATTTTGATGAAAACATGGGGTGTTAGTCTGTTCTTGACCTTGCACAGAGTCCTACAGTGCAAGAACTGCAAGTGATAAGGCGAGAAATGCTGTGCTTAAGGAAATGACTTTGATGTAAAGAGTAGCTTATTCTGTTCGTCTAAGAATGCTGATGAATGTTGAATTTATCGTGGAGGGAGGTTCTGGGAGGTGAGTAAAGACTGCAGAAACTTGCTTGTAAAACTCAGGCTGTGCTTCACTTCGAGGCAGATATTAAATGTGAGAAGGCTGACTTGAAGATACTTGAAATAATGAGATAAAGTCGATGATAGCAACTTTGGCTGTGGTATTGGAGATGATTTGACATATCAAAACTTCGTTATGATAAGATTATCATTCAACTTAGTGCGGATGTGGACGGGGCTCATATAAGTGCCCTTCTGCTTACGTTTTTCTATAGATTTATGCCTGATCTTATAAAGAAGGCAAGATATGCAGAGGACTTCCACCTCATATGAGGTTGATATGAGGAGAGCGGTGCAGGTGGCAGTGCTGAGGAAACTTGGGGAAGGGCAGTGATATCTTCAGCAGGTCGGAGAAAGTATGAAGCTAAGCAGGGGAGGGGCTAAGTCAGAAAGAAGAGGAAAATCGAGTATATCTTATTGACTGAGGAGAAATTCAGGAAGAATAAAACCGTAAGATTCTTGAGATACAGCGCTACAAAGGACTTGGTGAGATGGATGCAGGACAGCTTTGGAGACAACCATTAATCCAAAAGACGGTCGCTTGAAATAGATATAAGTGATACTGTTGAGGCTGACGAGGTTTAAGCCTGCTTATGAATTAGTGCCGTAAGGCGTGGGTTATAATGAATGAGCTAAATGTGGGAAGGTGGATGTATAGGAAACTATTGGCGGTTTATAGTCAATGAAGATAGAAACAAATTGAATTGGACAAATTTTGGTTGATTTATAGGAGTGGAGGGTATGGTAACAGAAAATATTATTATTCAGGATTTTCTGAGGAAATGAATTCTGAGATTATTATGGTAGTTATATCAAGGCTTTGCCTGATGTGAGAGACGGACTTAAGCCTGTTCGGCTAGAGTCCTCTATGCAATGAATGAGCTTGGGCTCGCTTTCTGACAAGCAGCTGAAAGTCTGCCGATGGTCGGTGATGCATAATTAGTATACCCTCAGTGACTATTCTATCTATGATGCCCTTGTGCATATGGTGAAGAATGGTCATGTCAGTGCTGCTGGTTGACGGACACGGTAACTTTGGCTCCGTAGACGGAGACTCTGCGGCGGTATGCGTTATACTGGGCAGGCTTTAAAAGGGCTATGGACCTGCTTACAGGAATTGGTAGAAACCTTGTTGACTGTGCAAACTTTGAGGGAGAGAAAAAGGCCTGTATCGCTGCAAACGTTTCTTCTAATCAACGGAACTACAGGGATAGCTGTAGGTATGTTCCTGTGCCTCCTCACAATCCGGGGAGATAATAAAGGGCTGTGGCCCTCCTTGACAATCATGGCTTAGTACTGAAAAGGTTAATGAAATACATACGGGGACCTGATTTTCCAGCAGGTGGAATGAATTTCAAATGCAGATGAAATAGGAATATATGAAAGATAGTGAGGCAGGCTCGTAAGAGGAGTATGTAATTGAGGGCAGAATAATGGAAAGAAAAATATAGTGTTACAGAGATTTCGTTTGCTTCTACCGGCAATAAGTCAAGGCTTGAAGTCTTGTAAACTGAAGGATAAGGTGTTTGACGAAATTGCGGTATGTGAGGGATGGGTCATCTTCTGATGTCGTATAGTAGTTGAGGTAAAGAAGGGAGAAATGTGATCTCATAACGGCATTTCAAAAACTCCTTTGGAAGATACATATTGTAAATATGCTTGCAGTGAGGATAAGCAGCTAAGATATTTTTCTCTTAAGGGGATATTGGAGTTCTTAGCTTTGAGAGGGGCTGTCAAGGAATATGCTCATTTATGGAAAGGCAGGGCTGGAGCTGGGGTTGTGGACGAGTTCATCAAGGCTAGATGTAATCGACTTATTATAGAGGTGTTAGGGGTTCTGGTCTATAGGCAGGCAGACTGCCTTGTAAATGGTATAGCTGGTTAATTCAGTGGGAGTCTGAGAAGGAGGCAAGGGCTGACTTTTGAGGTGCAGGCTGATGCTATGCTTGCTGCCTCTTGCAGGAGCTCGTTGGACTTGAGGTCTTAAAGCTTTACTTCTGGGGCAGAAAACCTGAAGAACAATATAGATGAGTATGGCAAAGATATTATCCGAATAAGCGAAGCTTCACAAAGGTGATAAGACCGATTTGAAGAAGGCAAATGTTAAGAACTTTGACGAGACCTAGAAAGGACGGAGCTTTTGAATGAAGAAAAGCAGAGTCTATGTGAAGAAGTAAAAGAGAAGAAAGAATGTGTGTGGTAACATAGCGCTTCGGATGTGCTGAGACGTGGATGTGACAGGTATGTCAAGGCTAGCTGTGAAGAAACATTGTGGGTGTCCAGAGCACAGATGCCGCATGAGACAGCTGGACAGGCTATGCATGTGCTGCAGGGTGGCAATGTGCATCGGGTGAAATAAAGGACCATACCAAAGGTGGGCTTAGAGATGAGGGGACTCTGGTACACAATATATCAAAGGTTGGAGTAAGGAAGGTTATTCTCTACACCTCATTTGCAGTGCTTTATGAATCAATGGTTTTCTTTAGCTACTAAGGAGGGCTTTGTAAAAGCTGGTTTCGGAGTTGATTTGATAGCAACCGCTCTGTAATGCTTGCTGCCGAGCGAAAGGTGATGAGCTCCTTAGCAGTGTGGGGTGCTTGGCGCTTCCAAGAGATACTTTCTCGACACGAGCTATAGGTCTATGTACTAAGATAGGTCTATCCTATCTTCTTGATGAAGTGGTTGAAATGAAAAGAAGAGCGGCAGGGGTGAAGGAATAAGCACGTGCTGACGATGAGTGAGGTTAAGGGTGGCTGTGGAGGTAAAGTGCTACTACAGAAAGTGGGAATTTGATGGAGACGTCTGAGGCTCGAAATTCAAAGCTCAAGAAAGGGCTGCTGAGGAGATAAAATTAAGTAAGAAAACAGAACTGGTTGACTATGAGAAGCGAAAAGAAAAGGAGGAGGTTCTGTGCTTACACTAAATGGATATTATGATGGTATTGCTGTACAGACGTGGAAAAGATACAGGCAAAGAAAATCAAAAAGTTATAGTACAATTCTGGATGGAGTTTATGGAAGATGGTCCAAACAGTGAGAACAACCGAGTCTGCACGAGGATCTTGCACTTAAATATGCGATCCCTCTTTATGTGGCATAAAGAAGAGAGACTGTGCAGGAGGAGGCGGGTGAAAAATATGGTGATAGCTTGAGTGCTAATGCTGTTCTAAAGATATATTTTTAAATGATTAATGAGGATATGGCATTAGAGGTTACAGGAGTTATAAGAAAGTGAAGGCTCGTCATGTGCCAATTGAAGTTGTGCCGAAGTGGTATATGTGCTAAAAGGAGTGTGCAGGTTGATGAAGAAGGCAATATCCCAGAAACAGAAGATTCTCGATTTTATCTCTGATGTATGATGTATGGTGAGGAAAAGATATCCTTGTGCTCATTGTTAAACTATGCCGACATAAACTAGATTTTGTGTGTGTATTTGTATTGTACGTACAAAATGCACAAAGAGTTATGATCGTATTTACATTTGATAAAAATTAAAACTCTTATTATAGATTGTATGGACAAGGAAGACGATGAGAAACAGTTAAGAGATTCTTAACCCAGTATGTGTCATTTTGAGTACACGGTCACAGGATGGAGTTGAGGAGTACCAAGTACAGCCAAGCAGCTTGAACTTGCAGATATTTGAGGTGGGAGGAAGCAATGAGCTCGGACTGGCGAGTAGAGCTTTTAGACCATGGCTATGTATTTGCGACTCTTCCGGCTACTACAGATGAAGAACTTACCTGTGCTTGGATTTATTGCGCACATGGATACAAGCGATGCTATCTCAGGCGCTAATATAGAGTATCGTGAGTGCAAGAAAACTATGACGAGCAGGAGGATATAGTGTTAAATGAAGGACTAGGTAGTGGTGAAGGTAGTGAGTCCCTGTTCTTCCTGAATTGCAGGGTGAAGACACTTATAGTTGCAGATGGAACTACGCTCTGAATTGCCCGATGATAAAGGCAGGTATAGCTGAGTTATCGTATGGTGGCTTATTTTAAGGAGCATCCTGAAATGAGAACATAGTAAAATCAGAGATAGGCTTCACCCTGATGAAGAGTGGAAGTAGAACCAAGTACTTTTAGAGTGTAGAATAAATTCAGGCGACTATGCCTAGCCAGTGAGACGGCGGAAGGCTTGTTGAACTTGCGAGAACTTTCAGCGCAGCAAGCGGAAGTGGTTATAAACGGAGTATCCATTCATCCGGGTTTCTGCTAAGTGGAAGATGAAGGATGCCATCAGAATAGCTAATGGAATTTCGGGCTATGTAACTCCTGTGTGATGGTCGTACTGCTGCTATGAGGGGTTTTCTACATTACTGAAATTGAAGGAAATACTGAGAAAACAAGGTTAAATTATATTATCCGTGACCATGATGCAGATAAGTTTGAGGCTAAGTGTTGTTGCAAGGTGGGAGGAATTCATCAATGCAAAATACGGTGAGGTACAGCAGATGTTACAATTACGGATTCTTACCACAACATGAAGAAATGGTTGAGCCTAGTATGCATCTTGTGAAAATGCTAAGGGCTATGATGGAAGCTTGGGTTGGGCAGAGTAGAGCCAATCAGGGAGTTAATTTTTAGCGGAGCCTTGCTTTCATACTTTGGGACTTCATGTCCTAATATTCTGTACAGGTGGTATGAATTACCATGGCAAGAATGAGTATGTTTCTGTTGATGCTATGTTTTAAGATAGTTGGAACTATTAAAGAAACTTGTTTTGCTTAATAATCGATGTGGTGTGTGTGTTTTTTGGTGTTTTTTGTTGTTCATAATATTAGTCTAATTATAGGTTGTGCAAAATGTAAATTTTTATTTCAATTAAATATATTTTATTGACATTATGCAAATGGTGCTAGAATAATACTGTCGACAGGAGAGTAGGAAGACGAACTGGCTTCGTGGGAATGGGATTGGACATTTGGGGATGTCATTCTGGGGTTATCGATAGAAAAAGATAACGATACACGCATTTTGCGTATGTTGTCTTGTGTTGTTCTTTTCTTTTTAGAGGTAATTTTATTTCTTTGTTGTTCGGGCTTAATAAAATACATGGGTTTGTTATAAATGTTATAAGTGGAACAACTAAGATATGCGTTGGCTGGAGTTGCCGTAAAGTGGCATATCAGGTGTTGCGGTTAATATAGTTAAC
>BNJU01001265.1_pt1 | contig 92476 bp, 99 predicted proteins | sample 8539281 | NCBI WGS metagenome assembly BNJU01 (sample SAMD00202456, study PRJDB9452) | human saliva metagenome | isolation source: human saliva | place: Japan
CAGTACGTGCTTGTAAATTGGAATTAGTGTGCATATAAGCTGCGATTAAAGGTTGTGCAATTGCAGTTTTGAAGGTAAACTACACGAATATCTAGGCACTCTGTATAATGCAGGGTGCTTTTTGTATAAAGTAAAACCACGCGTTCGACGCGTGGATGGTTTTGGAATAATATCCGCTAAACATACTAAAAATGTATATTTTTGGAATTAAATCCAAAAAAACTTTACAAAGGTGTGTGTGTAGTGTTATTATTTATGGAGGAGGTGACATCGTGATAATAAGAGAGGAATATCTAAGCAAACTTAAAGAGCTAAAGGATAAGAATATTATTAAGATTGTAACTGGAATTAGAAGATGTGGAAAATCAACATTGTTGTTTCAGTTTAAGGATTGGCTTATAGATCAAGGGGTTACAGAATCCCAAATATTTTTTGTTAATTTTGAAGATTTGGAATATGAGGATTTAACAGATTGTAGGAAGCTTTATGCGTATATTAAAGAACGTTTGCACAAAGGTGTTAAGACATATGTATTCTTAGATGAGATTCAAAATGTATATGAATTTCCCAAAGTTCTTGACAGTCTTCAATTACATTCAGACGTGGATTTGTATGTGACAGGCTCAAATGCGTATATGCTTTCGAGCGAGATAGCTACAGTCATATCTGGTAGATACATTCAGATTGAAATGTTGCCTTTATCATTTAAAGAGTATTGCACTGCTAAAGGTGGCGTAGAAAACACAGCTTCAAAGTATCTCGATTACTTATCGTCAAGCTCATTTCCATATGTACTAGAATTAGATGCTAACCCCAATATAGTTAGAGATTATTTGGAGAGCATCTACAACACTATTGTAATTAAAGATATAATGAATCGAAAACAGGTATCAGACTCGATGATGTTACAAAGTGTCTTAAGATTCATATTTGATAATATTGGTAATCCTCTATCTACTAAGAAAATAGCTGATACAATGACATCCGATGGCAGAAAAATTGATTCTAAAACAATAGAAAAAAATATCTTACTGCACTTAAAGAATCATATATAATTTATCAATCAAAAAGGTATGATGTAAAAGGCAAGCAATATCTAAAGACTTTAGAAAAATACTATGTGGTTGATATTGGACTTCGATATATGCTCCTCGGCAAGCGAAGTATGGATGCAGGGCATATACTTGAAAACGTAGTTTATCTTGAATTGCTCAGAAGAAATTATGATGTTTATGTTGGGAAAGTTGATGCATTCGAAGTTGATTTTGTTGCACAGAATCCGGATGGAAATCATTATTATCAAGTTGCATTGACTGTAAGAGATGAAGATGTATTGGCGAGAGAAATAAGACCTCTTCAAATGATTCATGATGATTATCCAAAAGTAATCCTTACTTTAGATGATGACCCGACAAGAGATATTGAGGGGATTAAAATAATGAATGCGAGAGATTGGTTGTTAGAATCGGACACCTAAAGGATGAAAAATATGGCAGGGATTGTTGATAATTATTTTGAAGAAAAAGTAATATACTGCTTTAAATGATCTAATAGGAAGTTAATTATGCCTTTTTGAAATAGTAAGAAATAATCTTGTAAATATGGAAGTGGATGCGGTGGTAAATACTGCAAATCCCAATCCTGTGATTGGTTCTGGTGCAGATAGTGAGGTCCATGCGAAGGCTGGTGCGGAGCTACTTGCTGCGAGGAAGAAAATCGGTTACATCGATTTTGGAGCTGCAGCCATAACATCAGGATATGAGCTAGCTGCAAAGTATGTCATCCATACGGTAGGACCAATTTGGAGTGGTGGCAGCTATGATGAGGAGCAAATTCTGGCATCGTGTTACAGGAGTTCGCTAGCTCTAGCCAAAAATCACCAGTGCGAATCCGTCGCATTCCCTTTGATTGCAACTGGTAACTACAAGTTCCCGAAATCACTCGCTCTACAAATAGCCGTTCGAGAAATCAGTAGCTTTCTCATAGAAAACGAAATGCAGATTTATCTAGTCGTGTTTGACAAAGATGCTTTCGAGCTTTCTGAGAAGCTTTTCAAATCCGTAAGCAGCTACATTGATGAAAACTATATTCGAAGTACGATGCTAGAAGAATATGGTAATGATAGCTTGCATGATTCAAGTCTTAAAACTAGATGGGATAGCGATAGGACCACAAGTGGTGCGCAAAATGAAGAAGACTACAAACTTCTGATAGAAGAGTGCGTTGAGCTTAGCATCTGCGCCGCGCCTACGGTTGAAGCTGAAGAACTGAGTGAGATGCTAGAGAACCTCGATGCGGGGTTTTCCGAAACTCTTCTTAAGCTCATTGATCGTACTGGGAGGAAAGACTCTGAGATATACAAGAAAGCAAACATCGACAGAAAGCTGTTCTCGAAAATAAGGAATAACCTGGATTATAAGCCATCCAAATCTACTGCGCTGGCATTTGCATTTGCTCTTGAGCTCGATATAGAAGAGACACAAGACTTTATCGGAAGGGCGGGATTTGCACTCTCGCCTAGTAGCAAGTTTGATGTTATTGTGGAGTTCTTTCTTATAAATGAAAACTACAATATCTACGAACTTAACGAGGTGCTGTTTGCGTTTGACCAACCGTTAATCGGTGCTTAAATGTCGCATGTGATGCGACCATTTCTACTCCTGTTTAGCCAATAATAGGGACATAACAACAAACAGGAGGATTTAAAAATGACTGAACTAGTATTTATTTTAGACCGCAGTGGCTCAATGTCTGGACTTGAAAAGGACACTATCGGAGGCTTTAACTCTATGCTCGAGAAACAGCGCAAGGAGCCGGGAGAAGCGATGGTATCCACAGTTCTTTTTGACAATGAAATCGAGGTTGTCCATGATCGCATAGGGATTAAAGAGGTACCAAAGCTAACAGAAGAAGAGTATTTTGTGCGTGGATGCACAGCGCTTCTAGATGCTGTTGGTGGAGCAATTCATCACATTGGCAATATTCACAAGTATGCTCGCCGTGATGATGTCCCAGAGAAGACCCTATTTATTATCACTACTGATGGACTTGAGAATGCCAGTCGCTATTACACTTATGATAAAGTTAGAAGCATGATAGAGCGTCAGAAAGGCCGTTATGGATGGGAATTTATATTCCTTGGTGCCAATATCGACGCAGCAGAAGAAGCGAGAAGATTTGGGATAGATGAATCCATGGCTGCTAACTATCGCTGTGATGAAGTTGGAACTGCTTTAAACTATGAGGTCATCAGCGATGTAGTGACAAGTGTGAGGATGTGTGAAGAACCTCTGTCTGCAAGTTGGAAGATGAGAATAGATGAGGATTATGAGAGCAGGGATGCGAAGAAATAGCTGAATCTATTAACAACTGAGATGCTGCGTTATGGAGAAATAAAACAGCAAAACAATGTTAAATACATGTGGTGAAACATTAGATGGTGGATGAAATGCAGAAACAAAATGATTTTGAAACAGCATGCAAGAATCTGACTGAGGTAATTAGTATTTTCAAAGAGGAAATAGTATCAAAATGCGCAGAACTTCAAGATGCTGAATGGTTATTTGATAAAGGTACAACGAAGGTTTGCAAGGCTGATGAAAACGGCAAGAAGAAGCGGTGTAAGGTCGGAATATGTTATATATCAAAGATTGCGTTGACAAATGATGCTGCAATAGAGATATGGCGAATGTTTAAGGAACATTTTGACGATAGTAACTTAACTAACGTAGAAAGACTCACAGGGAATGAAGAAATGGGTAGATACGTGTTTTCTGCGAAGAATGAATTAGATCAAGTTGAATGTGTAATTAACACACCAGGGGAATGGAATATTCCGTTAATTCAAATCAAAGGATACGTTGGTTCAAGGTATAGAATTTCGGATATTGACTAATGTATGGGGGTATAAATGACAAAAATATTATTCATCTGCCACGGCAACATCTGCCGCTCCACTATGGCAGAATCGGTAATGACGCACCTCGTGAATGAAGCGGGGCTAAGCGATGAATTTGAAATAGATTCTGCTGCGACTAGCAGGGAGGAAATCGGAAATCCGCCGCACTACGGAACGGTGAAGAAACTCGGAGAAGTAGGTATACCCGTTGTACCGCACAGGTCAAGGCAGATGACAGAGACTGACTATGATAAGTTTGACTATTTGATAGCCATGGATGAGAATAATCTGCGCAACATGAAGAGGTTTGTCGGTAGCGATGAAGAGGATAAGGTCTCGCTGCTGCTCGAACATGCTGGCAGAAGTGGTGATATTGCAGATCCTTGGTACACAGGAAATTTTGATGTGACGTATAATGATGTCATGGATGGATGTAAGGGCTTACTCAGGGAACTTAGATAATATAGGAAGAAGAGTGTAGTAGCGACGGCCAAGCTTAAGATGAAACAGCGACTTGCTGAGGAAGCGCATGAGCGAGGCAAAGCAGAGATTGAACTCAAGTGGACAGGTGTAGTAGTGCAGATGAAATGTCTCATTAGAAATAACGGCACTATTACGATCTCATGACAATCCGATTTTAAAGGAGTATTTGAATTAGATGGCTAAGAAAGCAAAATCAGTATATATGTGTGCGGAGTGTGGTAACGAGTTTCCGAGCTGGCAAGGGCAGTGTTCTTACTGTGGTGCGTGGAATTCGATTGTAGAGCAGAAGGTTAAACCGGATGATGATAGCGACGCACGCAGGAGGACGACCAGCAAGGCTACTCCGTCAAAACTAAAGAGCGTGGGGACTGGAAATTACACGAGGATTACATCTGGTATTAGTGAGCTAGATAGGGTTCTCGGCGGAGGGATCGTGCTCGGCTCGATGATTCTGATATCTGGCGAACCGGGGATTGGAAAGTCGACGCTAATAATTCAGTCTGCTAATTCGATTGCGCTTAATAATGGAACAGTTCTCTATGTTAGCGGCGAGGAGTCAGAGGAACAGGTGAAGCTGAGGGCAGACCGCGTGTGCGAAAATCTGTCTGATAACCTACTCATTTTTCCAGAGACCAATATAGAGAGTGTGCTTGCGGCCTTTGAGCAGACGAAACCGAAATTCCTTGTGATAGACTCAATTCAGACGATGTATTCGGAGGAACTGGACAACACTGCTGGCAGCATCACGCAGATCCGTGCCTGCTCGAATCTGCTCATGAAGTATGCTAAGACTAATAATGTGCCGATTTTTATAGTTGCGCATGTCAATAAGTCAGGTGACCTAGCTGGTCCCAAGACTATAGAGCACATGGTAGACTGCGTGCTGAACTTCGTGGGTGAGCGCGATAGGGATCTCAGAATTCTTCGTTCTGTAAAAAACAGATTTGGAACCACCGAGGAAATCGGGGCATTCAGCATGGGTCAAAGAGGTATGACCGAGGTGAGAGACCTGTCGGGAACTCTGCTCGAGAGCTCGGATATCAGGGAAGAGGGTTCGGTCGCTTCGGCGCTCTACGAGGGCAGTCGTCCTGTGTTCTTTGAAATTCAGGCGCTAGTGACGCCTGCTAATGTCGGCTTCGCGCGCCGAAGCGCAATCGGTATCGACAATAACAGACTCAATATGATTCTGGCTGTGCTGGAGAAGAAAGTCGGAATCTCGCTGCTGAATCATGACGTCTATGTCAATGTGGTCGGCGGACTGAAGCCCGACGGGCCAGGCGCAGACCTGGCCGTTGCGCTCGCGATCTACAGCTCGTTCCGCGAGCGCACCTCGCCTCGCCGCGTGGTGGCGCTCGGCGAGGTCGGGCTTACCGGCAATCTGCGAGCAGTGAGGAATGCTGACCGTATAGTTAGCGAAGCAGCCAGACTCGGATACGAAGCCGTGATCTTGCCGCGAGGCAATGCTAAGGTATCAGTCCCTAATGCTGATATAGAGGTTGTAGGCGCAGAGAGCCTCGCGTCTGCAATCAAGGCTTTTATAGGCAAGAACTAAGATCAAATCCTGGACGCGGCAGCTTATAATCAAAAACCAAAACAGGAAGGTGACTGCGAAGCTGCTCACCTTCCTGTTTTCTTATCATTGTTAAATTATAAAATTATAAAATTTTATTCTGCCCAAAACTCCCTCCATCAAGAAGCACAGCAAGCTTATCGAGTAACTCAAAGTCTACTTCTTAACGGTCGCCAGCTCAAACCAAAAGTCACTTCCTTTGCCCTCTTCGCTTTCAACCCCGTAATTGGCATTGTGGAGGCTTAAGATGCCTTTTACGATGGATAGGCCAAGGCCAGTTCCTTCTATGTTGCGGTTTCGGTTAGCGCTAGTTCTGTAATAGCGTTCCCATACGTGGGATATCTCTTCAGCGGCTATTCCGTCGCCGTGGTCAATTACATCAAATCTAACATTGCGACCGACTTTCTTGAGTTCGATTCGCACGTACTTATCCTTACCGCAATACTTAATAGCATTGGATATGAGATTTGCCATAACTTGCTTAAGCTTATCGTAATCGCCATATACATACGCAGTCTTACATTTGTTGAATGATATATTGTAGCCCTCTTGCTGATTAAGTACCTCGAATGTCTCTTCTACTTCAGTAGCGGCCTTTACGATATCGAATTTAGTCATGTTTAGCTCAGCTGAGTTAGACTGAAGCCTCGAAGCGGAGAGCATATCAGATACGAGCTTGTTGAGCCTATCTGCCTCTGCGATAATAACTGCAAGATGTTCAGCGCGCTTCTCTGGATTATCTCCCGAGATATCGTTAATCATCTCAGCATATGATTTTATCATCGTTAGCGGAGTCTTGAGATCGTGTGACACATTGGCGATTAAGTCTCGCTGATATGAATCTGTCTTCTGCATCTCATATGAAGCTTTATTGAGCGTTCTAGCTAACTCATTAGTCTCGGTAAATATTCCTCCATTAAAATTCACGTTATAATTGCCGTTGCTCAGCTGGACTGCTGACTTTGTGATGCTCGCAATAGGTAGTGATAACCAGGTCGACATGATGATTGCGAGCATGCTGGCAATCATCAGTGTTATAAACGTGATGTATAGTAGCTGCGAACGCAAAATCGATATGGTAGACTCCACTGGGTAGAGAGGAGCAATCATGTATAGGATGTTTCCGTCATCACGATTCCCAAGGTACGTAGCATACACTAGGCGCGATGCCTTATTTCCCTTTTCAGTGACAGTGAGAGAAATTTTACCTAGAGAACTCTTCGCTAGCTTGTCCTTTGCATCTGAAATCTCGAACTGATAATGAGGGATATCGCCCTGTGACAGACCGCTGTTTCCATATTCTGAAGTCGAATCGGCTGTTTCTAGCCTTATATATAGACCATTTCGGTCAGCGGCTTTTCGCGCATACGCATCGAAATTATCCTTGTTAGTGGAATAGTAGTTGCCCAGCTTGTTTGCCGTCGTCTGCGCCTCCTGTGCCATCATTCGTTCGTAGTAGGTGTTCATGAAGAAACTCTGCATGAACCATACCATGAGCAGGATTACAGCGGCAAATACCATAAAGTACATAAGCGAGACAGCACGTATGCTGTTCGGATCCCACTTACTTCTCTTTGTCTTCATATTCAAACTTGTAACCCACTCCTCTTAGTGTAACGATAAAATCACGGTATGGACCGAGGTTGTTTCTCAGATTCTTGATGTGAGTATCAATGGTTCTATCGTCACCGAAGAAATCATATCCCCAGATGTCCGAGAGAAGCTTGTCTCTCGATAGAGCGATATTTCTATTCTGAATCAGATAGAAGAGAAGATCGTACTCCTTAGGTGTTAGATTTACTCGCTTTCCATCTATATAAATCGTGCGAGCTGCAAAGTTAACTTCAAGCCCATCGAACTTCATGACGTTGCTAGTTCCGTGGTCAGCACCTTCGTGTCTAGTAATAACAGCGTTTACACGAGCCATGAGCTCTTTAGGGCTAAATGGCTTTACAACATAGTCATCGACTCCAAGCTCGAAACCAAATAGCTTATCGTATTCTTCGCCTCTTGCTGAAAGCATGATTACAGGTATATCTTTGAATTTCTTGATTTCCTTAACCGAGCTAAAACCGTCTAGCTTAGGCATCATCACATCCATGATAATCAGGTCGTAATCATTAAGCTTACATAGCCCAATTGCGCTCATTCCGTCTGCTGCCTCTGTAACTTCATAGCCGCTAAATTCTGAATATTCTTTGATGACCTCTCTGATTTTAGCTTCGTCATCTACTACAAGTAGCTTTCATATCTCGTTCCTTTCATATCATGTGAATAATACAAAACACTAATTCGAACCTTCAGTTCTTAAATTTTGTACATTATATCATAACCCATCTTCACATTGTGGAAATCCATTGAAGAATACAAGACAGTGAAGTGTTAATATGTGTTAAATCAATAGATAGCGTGCGCAAACCACGTTGACAGTAGTTTACCAAAGCTTTATTCTAGATATTGTGCATATCATACAAGACGATATGGAATGCTATGAAATATATTTTAAGGAGAACGTTGATGAAGAGGAAACTCGCGGCACTAATTACTTGCTTGATGATTTTTATTTCTCAAGTTATGACAACGAGTTGCGCTGGTGTGTATGACGGTTATGTTAGGGATAGAGCAAGCTTAAATGCGGATAATGTTTCGGAAAAGAATTACAAGATATTCAGCCCTGATTTGTCCGAAGATACTGAAGTAATCGAGACTAAGAAGGACCTTGCGGATGAAGCAGCAAAGACATACGAAAGTGTGGCTATTGATGAAGCTCATTTCCGAGCGATGGATTTAGGAAACTGGTAAGTGAGAACTTCGATACTGACGGTGACGGAACCCTGAGTAGTGATGAAATTCGCGAAGCTAAGATTGTAAACAGCGAAGGCGACTACGAGATAGATTCTCTTAAAGGCATCGAGTACCTTGCTAATCTCAAGAAACTCAATGTCTATTCTGACACTCTGTCAGAAGTGAATATTACTAAGAACCCTGAGCTACAGATACTGTCGCTATCAGGAGACGGTGCGATTACCTCAATTGATACAAGTAGGAATGCTAAGCTGCGGGTATTTAACGTGACCAATTCATCGCTAGAGAGTGTTGATCTCACTAAGAATCCAGAGCTCAGAATTTTTACCGTTCCGCTTACTTCTTTACGCAGCGTTGATTTAAGAAATAATCCTTACCTAAAGAGATGTGAGGTGCCTGGAACTCAGGTAAAAGAGCTAGATGTAACGCATAATAAGAGGCTTCAGGCGCTCAATGTGGAAAATACCTCGGTGAGCAAGGTGGATACATCTAACAACAGAGATTTATATGAGTTCTATTTCAACAGCACTCCGATCTCTGGTGTGGATTTCTCAAAGAACTGGAACTTAACGCAGGTACAGGCTAATGATACGAAGCTCAAATCAATCGACTTTTCGCATTGTAAAGCGCTGACACTGTTTTGGATGCGTAATACAGAAATTGACACTTTAGATCTATCAAACAACAAATATTTTAGTGAATTAGCTGCCGGCAACTCTAAGCTTAAGGCTCTGGATGTTGCAGATAAGACTTTTTTAAAGACTATCGAGATTGAGAATACACCTGTTAAGCACTTAGACGTAAGCAGTGCTCGCAACCTCGTAGGACTTAATGTATCTGGTACTCAGATTAAAAAGCTAGATGTGAGCAAGAATACAAATCTAAACGTTCTTAATGTTAGCGGCACTAAGATAAAGAGTCTCAATATTAATAACAACAAGGATCTTAGAAGACTGAACTTTGATAACACATCAATCAAGGGAATGGAGAGGGTGGATGCAGCGAAGCTTACTGCCCTTGAGGAGTTATCTTGTAAAAATGCGGGAGTAGAAGAGATTACAAAGCCTGCGTCCAATAATATAAGCCTATGGAACGTCGATGGCAACAAGCTAAAACAGCTCGATTTAAACCAATTTAGTGCATATCAAGGAATTGCAGTATCTCCGCAGAATATAACAGTTAGAGGCAAGGAGAAGAATGGCACTCTCCAGGTTGACATGCATGATTTGGTTGATGATGTGTCTAAGGTGAGCGGCGTTACAGGTGCTAACGCAACTTATAGCGCAGGAACCGGAGTCGTGACATTTGGAACATCTGGGGACCGCACATTTACATATGATTATGAAACTGGAAATACCGGAGCACCTAAGATGAAGGTGAACGTAAAGGTGCTCAGCGACCTAGACCCAGATGAGTTTGCTGCGCAGATTAATAGAGCTAGGTTTATTGATAATGGCAAGACTCTTGAGGTTGCTCTAGACAAGAATGTTCATGTAACAGATAACGGTAAGTCAAAGATAGAAATCTATGATGGGAATCCTGATGATGGGGGAACCTTAGTTCATACCCTTGGAAGTGGGGATAAAGTGGATTCCCAGTTCGAAACGCTTAATATTTCACTCAAGGATGCGTTAGACATTAAAAGACCTCTATATGTAAAGATAAATAAAGGTGCAATCAAAGATAGCAAGAACAAGGTTCTAGGAGAGAATATCAGAGAGCCGATCGTACGCGACGTTACTGTAGACAGCGTCGTGTTCTCTAAGACTAAGTTCGATAGTGATGGTGGTGCGCTTACAGTAAACCTAGCTGGTAGTAGATTTGAAGCGACAACTAATCTAAATCTGTCGCTAGTAGATGAGGCTGGAAATGTTATAAATGGGGAGACGTCATTCGTTTCTGCAAAGGGCGCTGAGTTTAAATTCAAGCTCCCTGAGAACGGCAGTGAAGATAACGTAAAGTACAAGGCGGTACTAACGGCAGACGGTAAGGAAGTTGATACTGCAGGTGCATTTAACGGAACCAAGAAGGTTACCGTTCTAACTGCAAAGGAGGACGAGGTAATACCTGGTGCAGTTACATCATATTCGCTGACAGGCGCTAATGATCAGGATCCATCAGATGATACATTTGAAGGTACAGTCGAAGAGTACGTAACACCGGCTGCAACTCTCGAGCTAAATGGAAGCAACCTTAATACAGACAATGTAAAGATTAAGGCTGTTGATGAAAATGGTGTGGAGTGGCCTACAACGCCAGTTCCACTCTGCAATTCTATGTATAGATTCCAGGCTGTTCCTAATTATGTGGATCCAGCTGGTACCAAGATGAAATTTGACCTCATGACCCCAACTAATATAGGTGCTGATAAGACGTACACGGTAACGGTATCCTTAGATGGTGGAAAGACGTATCTATCTCAGCCAAAGTATAAGATGGTTATCCACAACAATGGATATATGGGAGATAAACTATTCACTCCAGCACAGATGCAGAACCTCATAAATATCGAAGTCAACTACGTGGATGAGAGTGGAAATAAGCTAGCTGCTTCAGACAATTATAAAGCCTACGGAGTGTCTGAGATTTACTCATTAGGTATCAAGGCTAAGAAGATCAAAGGCTATGCGGTTCAGTCGAGTGATGTAGATCAAGAGCTTCTAGATAACGGATTTGTTGCATCGCTTCCAAGCAACAAGATTACGTTTACATATGGTAAGGCTGAACCTAACAAGATGATTGAAGGAAATGGTAGCAGCTATGACCTTGCTCTAGGCACAGACTTAAACTTTAGAGCATCAGCTCCAGTTTCGGAGTTTGAATCTGCTGTTGTTACAGGTACGAATTACAGGAAAGTTCTAACGGAAGGAACTGACTTCGAGAAGAGCTCCGGAAGCACTAGGGTCAAGCTAAAGGCTGCATACCTTAAAACTCTAAAGCCAGGTAGATACAGGCTAGAGGTTAATGAAGCTTCTGGAACTGCTACTGCTGAGTTTACCGTCTATGATTCGAGAAATGCTTCTTCTGTAAGTAAAATCAGTGTTACTAAACACGGAAAAGGAAGGTATGCTATAAAGTCTAGTAGAATCTACAGGCGAGGTGTAGTTCAGACGGGAGATAATTTACCGTTCATGCCGTTTGTAATCTTTGGAGCGTCTATTTCTGCACTGGCGATAGTGACGGTTAGTCGTAGAAAACGCTATAGATAAATACGGCGAGGGAAAAAAATGCATAACGTGATAGTCAAAGCAGAAAGGCGATCCCGCCTTTCTGCTTTTTTTGTAGAAGTAATTAAAATAAAAGATTTGACAATAATTGCCAAATAATTATTGACAATGCTAATCTCTTGTGCTAATTTATAAAGTTTCGATTGTTGCTTTTTAAATACAGTTATAATATAATTTTATTAAGTACAAGATGTAGAGAGAGGAGGCTGCTTTGTTCAATATCGGAGATAGTATTGCGTATCCAATGCACGGGGCGGGAGTTGTTACTGAAATCGAAGAAAAAGAAGTTCTCGGTGAGATTTGCCGCTATTATCATGTAAGCCTCCCGTACAGCAAGATGCATGTGATGGTTCCTGTCGATAATTCGGACAAGGTGGGGGTTAGAGCCATCATTTGTAAGGAAGATATCCAAGGAGTGCTTAATGTCCTTGGTGATGAGTCCGATAAGATGTCTAATAACTGGAATAGAAGGTATAGAGAGAATACCGAGAAGCTTCGCACTGGGGATATCTATGAAGTCGCCGGTGTGGTGAGAAACTCGTTCGTAGCGATAGGATTAAGAAGCTTTCGACTGGGGAGAAGAAACTCCTCGGCAATGCTAAGCAAATCCTCGAGAGTGAATTAGTACTTGCAGGAGGGCTTTCTCTCGACGAGGCTGATAGCCTAGTAGAATCAAATATTTAGCCATAAGGGTGCTTGTTGCGTCAAGCCTTGACCGCAAGTGCCCATTATTATAAAAGCGATTGTTTAATTTTTGGCAGAAAGGAGGGGATAGAGTGATTAAGAAACTATATGCTGTGCTGCTGTTTATTATCGGTGGCATAATTGGAAGCCTTTTGTTTTGCGCTCTGCAAATGAAGCTCAAAGATATAAGCTTCAACGAAGTAGTTGTCGCGAGTGTCGCTGATTTTAGCATTTTGGTGCTTTTCGTAATCATTTTCGGACTTATTTTTAGAATTTTTGCACCGGCACTCATTAATAAACAGAAAAAAGCGGCGTCGTATATTGAGCATGATCTTAAGGATGTATCTATAGATGCAATTCTCATAGATGCAATTGGAGTTGTTATAGGACTAGTTGTTGCATTAATAATTTCCATGAGCTATAGATCACTTCTACCACCACTTTGGTATTCAGTGATTACTATTGCGCTATACTTTGTGTTTGGCTTCTTCGGTTTCGTTGTTGCATCAGCTAAAGTCAAGGGGCATCGAAAAATTCTTGACAGCCGTGCACTTCGGAGCCATGAAAAAATCAATTCTGGTACACCTAAAGTTATTGATACGAGCGTAATAATCGACGGAAGAATCCTTGATATCATGAGAGCAGGGTTCATCGATGGTAAAATTATCATTCCGACGTTTGTGCTCGATGAACTCCGCCATATTGCAGATTCTAGCGATAATATCAAGCGCGTCCGCGGAAGACGAGGGCTAGACATCTAAATCAGATCAGAAGTGAGTTTAATGTAGAAGTTTATAACAATACCGACAAGTTCAGACATCTCGATGATGTTACTGAGGTAGATGTAAAACTGATTAAGCTGGCACGCGAACTCAACGCGAATCTGATTACTACAGATTTCAACCTCAACAAAGTAGCGACTATTAACGATATCAAGGTGCTTAATATCAATGAGCTGGCAAATGCGATTAAACCTGTAGTTATTCCCGGTGAGAAGTTACTCGTTGACATTGTTAAGCATGGTAAAGATCGAGAGCAGGGCATTGGCTATCTGGATGACGGCACGATGATTGTAGTTGAGGATGGAGCTGGTCATATATCTGAAAGTGCATTCGTGACAGTAACGAGTGTGATACAGACATCTGCAGGCAAAATGATATTTGCACGCATCAATCCATAATGCAATAATAGAATTGACTCGCCTAAAAGAGTCATAGGCGCAAAGGAGCAAATCCTTTGTAGACTGGATAAAGGATGGATATAACGATTAAAATAAATAACTATAAGAGTGCAACGGCTAGCAAGGCTAGAAGCCCTCACATTGCTCTTGTCGCCGCAGCAGGTAAAGGCACACGGATGAGAACTGAGGTACCTAAGCAGCTCCTATGCTATAAAGGCAAGGCAGTGGTTGAGCGAACGGCGTCCGTCTTTGCGGCACACGAGGAGATAGATGCGGTATTTCTCCTCATACCACAAGATAAGGAATACGATGAGACATTCTTTCAAATAGCGGATAGGCTAGAACGCTTGTACGGCAAGCCTATCCGTTGTTCGTATGGCGGAAGTTCCCGAGGAGAGTCAGTTTTCCATGGGCTCGAAGCTATTTCGGATTACTTATCTAAGAACTGTGAAATTGATAATAGCGACTCCATAGAGGCCTGCGAAGCGGTGATATTGATTCATGATGCAGCTAGGGCAGAGATAACTGAAGGGATTATCGATAGAAATATCGCAGCTATGAGAGATAATGAGGCTACATGCACTGTGGTTCCGATGATTGATTCGCTCAGGATGACAGAAAAATCAGCAAGTGAATTTTTTGACGACTTGTCATCACATAATGATTATCTTATAATTAATAGTAAATCTATTGATAGAGATAGGGTAGTCGCTGTGCAGACGCCGCAGTGCTTTAAACTAAGCAGCCTGGTGGCTGCTTACGACAAGGCGAGGCGTGATGGATATGTCGGTACAGATGATGCCTCTATCGCGGAGCATTTTGGGATAGACATAGCTCTAGTTGAAGGAGATTATGCCAACACCAAGATAACTACCGGAAAGGACATCCCTATGGGAATACGAGTAGGTACAGGATATGATGTTCATAGACTCGCCGAAGGGCACAGACTTATACTGTGCGGGGTCCCACTCCCGAGTGACAGAGGGCTGGTCGGACATTCGGACGCTGATGTGGCAACACATGCGCTGATGGACGCGCTGCTCGGAGCAGCATGCTTAGGCGATATAGGAAAGCATTTTCCTGATACAGATGATAGATATAAGGGTGCGGATAGCATCGCGCTTCTCCGCGAAGTGAAGGAGAAAATCGGCGACGTAAGTATCGGCAATGTCGACATCACGATAATAGCTGAGAGACCTAAACTGGCACCCTATATAGATAAGATGAGAGAGAACATAGCCATGGCACTTGAGATGCCAATTGGCGCGGTAAACGTGAAAGCGACTACGACAGAGAAGCTTGGATTTACCGGAAGAGAAGAAGGCATTGCAGCGCAAGCTGTTTGCACAATAGAAGGGAGATTTTAACTATGAAATTATCGAGGCTCCATCTCAAGACGTTGAGAGAAGCACCAAACGAAGCAGAACTAGTCAGCCACAAGCTGATGATTAGAGCTAACCTGATTAAGAAGGAAGCTGCTGGTATATATACATTCATGCCATTTGGCTGGAGGACAATAAGAAAGATAGAGGAGATAGTAAGACAGGAGCAGGATAGAATCGGCTGCCAAGAGCTTCACATGCCTCACGTAAATCCATCCGAGCTATGGAAGGAGTCCGGCAGATGGTACGCTTACGGACCAGAGCTATGGAGAATCAAAGACAGAAATGGTAGAGATTTCTGCCTCGTTCCTACATGTGAGGAACTATGTACGAACATTGTAAAGCAGGAGGTTTCTTCATACAGAGAGCTTCCTCTTCAGCTATACCACATCCAGTTCAAGTATCGTGACGAAGCTCGTCCAAGATATGGACTGATGAGATCGCGTGAGTTCATCATGAAGGACGCGTATTCATTTGACAGAACTCCAGAAGACCTAGAAGAGGCTTATAGACTTCAGTACGAGGCATACGTAAGAACATTTACAAGATGCGGCCTAGACTTCAGAATCGTAGAAGCTGACAACGGCCCAATCGGTGGAAGCAACTCGCACGAATTCTCTGCTCTTTCTAACGTTGGTGAGAGCGAAATCGCATACTGCGAGAAGTGCGACATGGCGGCTACTATCGAGAGAGCTGAGTGCATCGATGATAAGCCAGTAGATGAGCCAGAGCAAGAACTAGAGGCGGTTTATACACCAGGTACTAAGACTATCAAGGATGTATGTGACTACCTTGGGGTGGATGAAAAGAAAACTATCAAGGCTCTCATGTTTACTACCTTTGATCAGGATTTAAATCCAGCTGACTACGTTTGCGTGTTTATCAGAGGAGATAGAGACGTTAATATGATTAAGCTTGTAAATGCTCTTGGAATCCCTGAACACTACATCGAGTTTGCGGATGAGGATGAGATGGGACCTGTTACAGGCATCGTTGGTGGATTTACTGGACCGGTTGGAATTCACAACTGCAAGATCGTTGTCGATAGCGAGCTAGTTGGAACCAAGAACATGGTTGCTGGAGCTAACAAGGAAGATCACCATATGAAGGGCGTTTGCTACGGCAGAGACTATGTTGGAGACATCGTAACGGATATCAAGACGCTCAAGGAAGGCGATCCATGCCCACACTGTGGAGCTCCAATCAAGCATACAAGAGGCATTGAGGTTGGACAGATCTTCAAGCTAGGAACTAAGTACTCAGAGTCGATGAATGCAACGTATAAGGATGAGAATGGCGAAGACCAGATCTACTGGATGGGATGCTACGGAGTTGGCGTTACAAGAACTATGCAGGCCATCGTTGAGCAGAGTCATGATGATAAGGGTATCATCTGGCCAATGTCAGTTGCTCCTTACCACGTAATTGTAACTGTTATCAACCTAAGGATGAGGATCAGATGGATCTTGCTAATAAGATTGAGTCTGAACTTGAAGCTAAGCGCGTTGAAGTTATAGTAGATGACAGGGATGAGAGAGCTGGTGTTAAGTTCAACGATGCGGACCTAATCGGTATTCCTATTAGAATCACAGTTGGTAAGCTTGCTAAGGACGGCAACGTTGAGTACAAGCTAAGACGCGAAGAGAGTAACGAGGTTCTTTCTGCAGAGGATGCAATCAAGGCAGCGGCAGAACTCGTTGACAAGGAAATCTTCGGACTATAATACCGGAGGTACAATATTAATCACAAGGTGATTTACAGTCCTAAGAATTAGGAGGGAAAATGCTGGAACTATTTGTCACATTTTTCAAACTGGGATTGTTCACAATCGGGGGTGGGGTCGCTATGATTCCCATCCTCTCTAATATTATGGTCAAAGATAAGAAATGGTTCACCGAAGATGAGATGATAGATATCATCGCTATCTGTCAGGGGTTGCCAGGTGTTATCGCCATCAATATGGCAACTTATGTGGGATTCAAGAAGCGAGGACTGATTGGATCCTTTGTTGCAACATTCGGTGTGATACTTCCCTCGTTTGTGATAATCGTTATTATAGCAAAAGGTATGAATTTTATAGACGGCAATCCATACGTCCAAGGAGCACTAGGAGGCCTTAGGGCTGCAGCGCTTGGGCTTATTATTATTGCTGTATATCAGGTTGCCAAGGGTGTTATCAAAGGATGCTTTCAGTGCTATCGGTGCCGCACTCAGTTTTATACTTATTGCAGTTCTCAAGATAAATGTGGTGTATATCATCGTGCTATTCCTGGCTCTCGGAATCGGACGTGCTTTACTAACGAAGTCATCGATAGACACTAGGGATTGCGGGGAATCTTTATCAGATGCAGACGTAGAGACTATCAATCATCTCTAAATCAGAGGGATGAACAATCATATACAATTGGAGAAGATGAAAAAACCAAAGAAGGGGGCGATGAGTGATGCTACTAGCGAAGTTATTTCTTGCCTTCTTTAAGATAGGTCTATTTGGATTTGGTGGCGGACTTGCGATTATCCAGCTCATATACGATAGTATCAAAGAATTTGCCAATATATCCCCTGAGCAGTTTGCAAATATCGTTGCGATTGCCCAGGTTACTCCAGGACCGGTGGCGGTAAACTCGGCTACGTATGTTGGATACGAAGTCGTGGGATATCTCGGTTCAGCACTAGCGACGTTAGGTGTTGCAACTCCTGCGTTTATAATTATAGCCATGGTTGCGAACGCAGTGGAGCGCTACAAGGAGAGCGCTGCTGTCAAGGGTGCACTTGAAGGTATTAGACCAGCAACTGTAGGACTTATAGCAGCAGCGGTAATCACTATCGGTGAGGCAGCAGTAATGCCAGAACACTCTCTTGGAGGCAACTTCTCGTTACTTCGAGACATGACGATTTCCGTAGGGGGCATGCGCATAGATGTGATATCGATAGTTCTTTGTGGACTGACTATACTGTTAATTCAAAAATTTAAGATAAATCCGATGCTCGTGCTTGTCATTATTGCGTGCGTAGGCGCTGTCGTTGGTGTATAATCAAAATAACTATACCCAGATGGGAAATGACGAAATAAGTCGATACATTATTTAGTGGAGGAAAGAAATGAAGATTTACAACTCTATGACTAGACGCAAGGAAGAGTTTGTACCTATCCATGAAGGAAAAGTCAATATCTACGTTTGTGGTCCTACGGTTTACAACTATTTTCATATAGGTAATGCCAGACCGTTCGTAGTATTCGACACTCTGCGTAGGTTTTTTAAATATATCGGATATGACGTTAAGTTCGTGCAGAACTTTACAGACGTTGATGACAAAATTATCAACAAGGCAAAGGAAGAGAATTTACCGGCACTTGAGGTATCGGAGAAGTACATCAAAGAGTATTTCAAAGATGCGGAGGCTCTCAATGTAATAAAGGCTGACGTGCACCCTAAGGTTTCCGAGCATATCGAGGATATCATTGAGTTCATCAGTACGCTAATTGAGAAAGGTTATGCGTATGAGGCTGATGGCGACGTTTATTACATCACGCGCAAGTTCCCAGAGTATGGGAAGCTATCGGGACAGAATATTGACGACCTAGAGTCGGGTGCTAGAATTGCTATCGGGGAGGTTAAGAAGGACCCTCTTGATTTTGCTCTTTGGAAAGCGCAGAAGACCGATGATGAGATCGCATGGGATTCTCCTTGGGGCAAGGGTAGACCAGGCTGGCACATCGAGTGTTCGACTATGTCCAAGAAGCATCTCGGCACAACTATAGATATTCACGGAGGCGGACAGGATCTCAAGTTCCCTCACCATGAAAATGAAATCGCTCAGTCCGAGGCTTGTAATTGCGCACCTTTTGCGAACTACTGGATGCACAACGGATATATCATGGTTGACGGCGAGAAGATGTCTAAGTCGCTAAATAACTTCTTTACAGTTAGAGATATTCGTAAGGAGTACGATGGTGACTTTATCAGGTTCTTCCTACTTAGCGTTCAGTACAGAGGACCTATCAACTTTAGCGACGAAGGTATGAAGCAGGTTAAGCAGGGATATGATAGGCTTATAAACGCTACCGAAACTTTGGAGTTCCTCGTTCAGAATGGCTCTGATAAGATAACAGAGAAGGAAGAGGAGACGGTTAAGTCGTTTAGAGACTATAAGGAAAAATTCATAGAGTGCATGAGTGATGACCTTAATACTGCAGGTGCTATAGGTGCCCTCTTCGAGCTAGTTTCGGCTATTAACGTGGAGATTGAAGGTGGAGCATCAAAGGAATTTGCGGGAAAGGCTCTCGAGATTATCCATGAACTCGCTGACGTCCTTGGTGTGCTTCAGAGAAGTAGTGAAAATGCGGTAGGCGAGGATATCCAGGCCCTCGTAGACGAGAGACAGCAGGCTCGTAAGGAGAAAAACTGGGCTAGAGCTGACGAAATCAGAGATCAGCTTGCCACTATGGGGTATACTCTCAAGGATACTCCGCAGGGGGTTCAGATAATTAAAGCAGATGCATAACGATATCAAGAGCATGAATACGACGGCACTTGCCTATATAGGTGATGCCGTCTACGAACTACATATAAGGGAGCTTCTGATTGGGCGAAGCAAAGGCGATGTCGGCAAGGTGCATAAGAGAGCGGTATCATACGTGTCTTCTGATGGGCAGTCCAAGGCGATAAAGTCCATGATGAATGATTTTTTAACGGAAGAGGAGCAGAAGCTCGTTAAGCGCGCAAGGAATAAGCGTGCGACATCGAGACCTAAGAATGCCGATCCGCGCAAGTACAAGCTAGCTACGGGATTTGAGGCGCTGATAGGGGCACTTCATATGGATAAGGATGACGCTAGACTTGAAGAGGTTTTGGCGGAGGCTGTCCGAATTATTGAGGAGGATTAGAGTGAGCAAGGCGGATAAACTGTTTGTGAGCATGTGCGAAGACATAATTACTAATGGATTCAGCACTGAAGGGCAGAAGGTAAGACCTCACTGGCCAGACGGAACACCTGCGCACACGATTAAGAATTTTGGCGTGGTAAATAGATATGATTTACAGGAGGAGTTTCCTGCTCTTACCGTAAGACCTACGGCTATCAAGCTCGCGTTTGACGAGCTGCTGTGGATTTGGCAGAAGAAGTCTAACAGAGTTTCTGACCTCGGAAGTCACATCTGGGATGAGTGGGCTGGGGAGGATGGAACTATCGGCAAGGCGTACGGATATCAGCTCGGAGTTAAGTATAAGTTCAAGCAAGGCGAGATGGACCAGGTTGATAACATCCTATGGCTACTTGAGCATGATAAATACTCCAGAAGAATCATGGCTAACATGTATAACTTTGCTGATCTAAGCGAGATGAACTTAGAGCCTTGTGCATATAGTATGACCTTCAACGTAAAAGGTGATACGCTCAATGCGATTCTAAACCAGCGTTCTCAGGACATCTTGACAGCGAACAACTGGAATGTTGTGCAGTATGCACTGCTTCTGATGATGTTTGCACAAGTTAGCGGTCTCAAGGCAGGGGAGCTAATACATGTGATTTCCGATGCGCACATCTATGATAGACATGTGGATATAGTTAAGGAGCTCATCGAGCGTCCACAGTATCCTGCGCCTAAGGTGACGCTAAATCCTGAGGTAAAGAATTTCTACGACTTCACGGTTGATGATCTAATCGTCGAGGACTACCAGAAGAACCCGCAGGTGAAAAATATTCCAGTAGCGATTTAATTCGAGATTATATAGACGGTGCCTTTAGTTTACTGAGGTGCCGTCTTAAATATTATTAAAATGATAATGTCAGCATGTGAGTGCATAATGCACGAATATAACAAACTGAGGTGAATTATGAATCTAATAGTAGCTGTTGATGAGAAATGGGGCATCGGGTGCGACAATGATTTGCTCGCTTCGATTCCTGGAGACATGCAGTATTTCAAGGAAAAGACGACTGACGGAGTTGTAGTGATGGGGCGCAGAACTCTCGAGAGCCTGCCTAAACAGAGGGGGCTTCCAAAGCGCGTAAACTATGTGTTAACTTCAAACGAAGACTTCCGAGGCTGAAAGATGCATAGCCGTGCATAGCGAGGAAGAACTGTTCAAGGAGCTCGAGCAGTATGATCCAGAGCATGTATTTATCATCGGCGGAGAGAGCATATATAAGAAGTTTTACAAATACTGTGACAAGTGCTTCGTAACTAAGATGCACGCGGATTTACATGCTGACAAATTCATGGTTAACCTTGATGAGGATGACGATTTTAAAGAGATGTGGAAGAGTGAGATGCATAGTGAGAATGGTATAGACTATGAGTTCACTTGTATGAGCGAGTTTAAGGCTGGAGTTTTATAATCCAGCTATTTTTAGTGTAAATTGAACGGTTATTAATGTGGTAAAGGTAGAAGAATGGAAGATAGAAGGATACTAACGAAAAGCAAGAGCAATACTTCTTTGATGATATAGGTAGATGCATCAAAAAGCTCACAGGTGAAGGTAGAGCTATACAATTCAAGTACGACGAATTGCAACTTAAAAAGCTCAGCACTGAATTCGGCACAGGATATGTATTTGATTACGAGGAATATGAAGACGGAAAATCTTATGTGACCAAGGTATCTGACTTTCTCGGGTCGCAGCATTGAACTCAAGTACGAAGATATAGATGATAAGTTCAGTAGGACTGGCAAGATGCATGTTCTCTCTGAAATTCACGATGAAATGGGAAGCGTATACTCGTTCAAGTATAACGATTTGTGCAAGATGTACACTGTCATCAACGCGAGAAATACCGTAAATCTTATCAATGAATACGATGGCAGTGGAAGGGTTACTAGGCAGATATTCCCGGATGGCGGCGAGATAACGGTTCAGTACTATGACATAGGTCGAAAGGCTATAGCTACTCACCAGAATGGCAGTCAAACTGTCTATGAGCATGATGAGAAATTCCGAAGCACCGTATCCAGATATACAAGTGGGTACGAAGAGTTTACATACAATGATACCAATGATCGAACCTCGCACCGCGATAAGAACGGCAACATTACATCGTATGAATACGATGACAAAGGTAATGTGATCGTGGAGAAGACCCCTGTGGGAGACGTTATTAAGACTGTTTATTCCAAGTTGGACAGGCTTGTTTCGGTTGAAGTAAATGGCGTAGTCGTGGCGCAGAATGAGTACGATAACGATGATAACCTAGTATCCTCAAGCGATGCGCTGGGCAGAGCTGTCGGATACGAGTATAACGAGTATAAGCTTCCAGTGAAAATCATAAACCCAGACGGCACCAGTCTTTCTCTAAGTTATGATGACAGAGGAAACATTGACGAAATCATAGATGAGCTCGGTAATACCAATAAATACAGCTACGATGACCTAAATAGAGTTACTTCTACAGTTGACGCTAACGGCAACCTGGAGAAGTTCGCTTATAATGCAAGAAATGAACTGACCGAGAGTATAAATCCGCTCGGGGACACAAGGATATTTGAGTATAACGAAAGCGGAAAACTCACGCACGTTATTGACTACGACGGAAATGAGGAATTTACCGAATACAACGAGCTGAACAAGGTGTCTGCATATGTTGATAAAGATGGCAGTAGAACAGAATACTACTACAACGAGATGTGGCAGATTGACCAAATTAAAGATCCGACAGGTGCGAAGACCTTATGTCTATATGACGCCGAGGGAAACCTAACAAATATCACAGATGCATCATATTCAACAATCAGGTACTCTTACGATTCCTGTGGCAACATAACAAAGGTTAGGGATCAAGAAGGATACGTCACCAAGTATACGTATGACAAGATGAACCGCATGACCTCAGCAGTAATGGCGGATGGAAGTACAGAATACTATGAGTACGATGCTTTCGGAAACGAAACCAAATTCACAGACGCCCTTGGCAGTGAATGGATAAATGAATACGACTTAGCAGGTCAAAAGATAAAGTCCATAAACCCAACTGGTGTAGATACAGTGTACACATACGACCTACGTGGAAACCTTATCGAAGAACGAAGTGCAGGTAAAAGCATCAGGTATAGTTACGATGCAGCAGGTAGATTAACAGAGATAATCGATGCGGCAGGAGTGGCAACAAGCTTTCGTATGACAACAATGGGAATCTCTTATCCAGGAAGGTAGGAGATGTAGAGAAGTCATTTGAATACGATTCCATGAATAGAGTTACTAAGGAGTTTATCGCAGGAGCATTAACTGCAAGCTACACCTACGATGCTGCCGGCAATATAAGTTCAGTGACAGATGGCCTTGGAAATCAGACAAAGTATATCAGAACAAAGGGCGGTGATATTGCTGCTGTAGTTGATCCGCTAGGCAATGTTACCAGATACAGATACGATAAAGCCCATAGACTTATGAACATCGTACAGGGTACAGGAACTGAAGCAGAAGATATCAATTTTGAACTCCTTGAAGATGCCGAAGAAGTCCAGAAGCTTAACAAGAAACATAACAGCATAAGAATTACGTCATATGCAAGAGATATCCTTGGAAGAGTGACATCTGTCACGGACGCACTTGGTAATGTCGAAAGCTATGAATATGACCGTAAAGGCCATATAAAAGCCAAGACGGATATGGACGGAAACAGAACCAAGATTACAAGGACGCACCTGGGAGATATTTCGCGTATTACGTATGGAGACGGAGAGTCTATAGAGTATTCATACAACGTTCTCGGGCAGCTTAAGGCTATAAAAGATTCTCTTGGATTAACTAAGATAGATAGAGATATCCTCGGAAGAGAAAGAAACATAACCGACCACAAAGGTAGGTCTATTTCGTATGAGTATGACGATGCCGGTAACAGAATAGGTGTAAGATATGCTAATGGCAAGAATGTCAGGTACATATATGATGATAGAGGACTACTCGCTGGTATAGAAGCATCTGCACCTAAGGTGAACTTAGAGCACTCAATAATACCCGAGCCTGCACCATCATCAGCACCAGCATCATTACCATCATCATCAGTGCCAACATCAGTAAAAGCAACTACTACGGTATCTCTCTCATACGATTCATATGGCAGGATCGCGTCAAAGATAGTAGGTCCTGCTGAAACTGCATACACATATGACAAATGTGGACATCTGGCAAGCCTTGTAAATAAGAAGAGCGGTACAGTTCTAGATTCATATGAGTACAGCTATGATCAAGCAGGAAATCTAGTGGCCTCTAGCCAAAAGAGAGAAGGCATGCCTGAGGCTACTGGAAGCTATGAATATGGATACGACGAAATAGGAAGACTTAATAGGGTAACTAAGGACGGAAGTCCGCTCAGAAGCTACACATACGATGCATTTGGCAACAGAACTATCCTAGATGAAGCAGGGGCAAAGACAGAGTATCTGTACAATAAAGCAAATCAGCTAATGAGAGCAGACACTCCACAAGGCACTACTATCTTCGAATACGATAAACGAGGCAACGCTATACACAAGAGCACGGAAGGTGCATCTAAAACAGTTTCTGTAAAATATACATATGGAGCAAACAACAGGCTCATACAGGCAGTAAAGAATGCTGACGGCAAATCACTCACAGCAAGGTATGAATATAACGGCCTTGGAATGAGAGTGTCCAGAACGACAGATGCAGGAAGCATAGACTACATCCTTGATCAAACAAAGATGTATAACAACTTGCTAGAAAGCATCCAGGTAGATGACCTAGGCAGTATTGGAAATCCTAGTAAATCGGAAGACTTCATATGGCTTGATAACGAGCTGATAATGACAGGTGAAACACCAATACTAGCTGGCCGATTAGGAACACCAGAGAGGTTATTAGGAAATACTGAATCAGCTTCCATGTATGATGAATTCGGAATGCCAGAAGTGGTCAAGATACCAGAAGCAACTAAGTTACCTGAAGTATCTGGCGAACTACCTCTAGGCTTTACAGGGTACATGCGAGACGATATCTCCGACACACTATTCGCACAGGCTAGAGAATATATGCCAGAAATAGGGCGATTCATGGGAAGAGATATCCTAAAGGGCAGAGTAGAGCAGGCAAGAAGCCTCAACGAGTATGCATACTGCCATAACGATCCGGTAGGGTTTGTGGATCTGAATGGAATGGAGGAAGAGCCAAAGCAAAATCTTAGTGACTTTACAAGAGATTATCTGTTAAATCAATCTATAGGTAAGGGAGTAGAGACAGTTGAGATTGAGTCAGAATATGCAATTCGTCAAAAGCTTCTATATAATAATTATCAAAAGGAATATAGACCTGCAAAAGAGTTAGCTCAAATTATTCGAAAAGAAACGAATAATCCTTGGGCTAAAAATGGGACGCTTAGCCACATAACAAGAAGATATAATAAAGCTAATAAGGCGCTTGTGTATGATAAAGCTGTTGATAGTGGTCAGGTACGAGAACTATCGGCAAGACACCTAGGAAGAGCTGGAATACGAGGAGGTATACTAGGTGGGACTCTTGATGCTGGTATTGGTGCAGGACAAGATTACTTCGCGGGAGCGTCTAGAAGCAAACTTGCTTCTAATGCAAAGGTTAATTTTATATTTGGAGCAGCAGAAGGTGCCTTTGTTGGCACGGCTATGGCTATTAACCCAGTAGTAGGCGGTGTAGCACTGGTATTGGTATATCTATTTGAACGTAATACTGGTAAAAAACTTAGGGATAAAATAAAATACACACTAAATAGTTTGGAATGAAAGGATGCATTTTATGGATGATAAAAGTAAGATTGCAGGTTTTTATATCAAATCATAACATAATTAGACCAATAGGTTACCCTTTGATTGCGGTACCATTTCTAGCTGCATCAACGGGTGTTTTATACCTAATATTCTATATTGAATTAACTAACAAACATTCGATTGAAAGTATATCGTGTGTTGTTGGAATTATAATCTCTATCATTAGTTTTTGTATTTTGGATGAGATTACGCAAAAATATACTTTAGACGCTTTGACGTTGAGCCAGGAAAAAGCATGTATGCTGCAGAGATTTGGCAATATGTAGGGATTATAATCCAAACATTTTTTTCTCAATGTATATGTTGCTTCGTGGGAGGAGAGACTTATAAATGTAATAATATCAATTACATTTATACTTGTTGCAATTGCTTTTAACAATTATTGCAACTATAAAAAGTTGTAAAAAAACAGAATTAAAAAAAGGTGTTTATTTGAAAAAAACAAAGAATCTGGAAGAAAGACGATGATGTATTTATCATCAGGAGTATGTGTCGTTATTATTATGGGTATAAAAGCAATAACAGTACATGGATCAGTTACCTATGATTTCTTTGCATATTTTTCTATGCTACTTCTAATTTCAGAGATTTCAACTGTGCTGGCAGTTGAATACTGTCTTAAACTTAAATATGCCAAAGAGTATGGACTCGAGGAATACCTACCAACAAGGCCGTATCCCAGTAAATATACGGGATGGAAGTAAACTTCACAAACGATATCTTAGCCATTATGAACTACAACACATATATTTAAGCAGAGATAATCGACGCATCAAGAGTGGTGGAGAAGTCATTAAGATTCTATGAACATAATTACACCATATGCAAGAGATATCCTCGGAAGAGAAAGAAGCATAACCGACCACAAGGGTAGGTCGATTTCGTATGAGTATGACGATGCCGGCAACAGAACCATCCTAGATGAAGCAGGGGCAAAGACAGAGTATCTGTATAATAAAGCGAATCAGCTAATGAGAGCAGACACTCCACAAGGTTCTACTATCTTCGAATACGATAAACGAGGTAATGTTATACACAAGCGCACGGAAGGTGCATCTAATACATTTTCTGTAGACTATACATACGGAGCAAACAACAGGCTCATACAGGCAGTAAAGAATGCTGACGGCAAATCACTTACAGCAAGGTATGTATATAACGGTCTTGGAATGCGAGTGTCTAGAACGACAGATGCAGGAAGTGTAGACTACGTCCTTGACCAGACAAAGATGTATAACAACTTGCTAGAAAGCATCCAGATAGACGGACAAGATAGTATGAGCAATCCTATCGAATCGGAAGACTATACGTGGCTTGGTAACGAGCTAGTAATGGCAGGTGAAACACCAATCCTGTCTGGCCGATTAGGGACACCAGAGAGGTTAGCAGGAGCTTCTGAACATTCCTTCGGCTATGATGAATTCGGAATACCAGAAGTGGCTAAGATACCAGAAACAACTAAGTTGCCTGAAGTAGCTGGCGAACTACACCTAGGATTTACAGGATATATGCGAGATGATATCTCCGACACACTGTTCTCACAGGCAAGAGAATATATGCCAGAAATAGGGCGATTTATGGGAAGAGATATCCTAAAGGGCAGAGTAGGGCAGCCAAGAAGCCTTAATGAGTATGCGTACTGCCATAACGATCCGGTAGGGTTTGTGGATCTGAATGGTATGGATGAAGAAAAAGTTAGTACCATTGACTATACTACAGCAATGGTGCGTGGTGGCGCAGAGAATATAGGAACAGATATAGCGGACAATAAAATATCTAGTTTTATGAATAAATGGCAGGTAGCTACAATTAATAAAGTGTATAAACAATATGATCATGATATAAGGGTTAATCTTGGGCGTTCACTTAACAACATGAGACCAGGTCGAGCGGCAAATGCATTAGCAAAATTTGAAAGCCTAGAAACAGCTAAGGCCGCAAAGGTTTCAAATGTAGGAAATGCTGCAAAGCTTGGTAAATTTACTGCAAAAAGAATACTACCAATAGGAGTTACTGCCGCTGGAATTTATGCTGATTATAGAGCGGACTACAATGCTGGGTTGTCCGATACTAAAATCAAATCGAATATGAAAGTTAATATGGCATATGCTGCTACAGGAACAGGGGTCGCGGCAGGTGGAGTAGCAGTGACACCAGTTGTTGCTGGGCTTTTAGGTGTTTCTAGTCCGCTGGGGTGGATTGTTGCAGGCGTAATAGGTGGAATTTGGGGGCTTTTTACTGTGGCAACCTCAGATACAGTAAAAAAATGATTAATAGTTTGGATTAGGAGAATGTTATGAATAAATATAATGAACAAGCCATAAAGAATTTCGTTTCAGGGAAAGGCTCCGTAATGACAGAAGAGGGGAAAAGAAAAGCGCAAAAAGAATTTTCAAATAAGATTAGCGTTTGGTGGGTATTATTGTTTTTTTTCGCTCTTACGGTAACAAATGCTATACAGTGGAGCGACATAAACGTAAGAATTATATTTGCTATACAGATAGTAGCTATCATTATTTGGTTTGTTGTATCTAAATTGTTTTTTGGACTAAAAAACAACCTACAAGCTCCTATAAATAAATTGCTCCAAATAAGCACGGCAATACTATTTCTAGTAATTGTGGATCTTGCATTTATTGGTGGGTTTAGAATTCTATATACTGACTTTAATCTCGTGATACCCTCAACGATACTGCTTTTACAATGTTGCGGAGCTGCTGTTTACGAGAGAAGGGTAATACTAATTGCTATAAAAAAGAATGATGGCATTATGAAAAAACCATTTGAAAATATGAAAGACTTATCTCAGGGTGGTATCTATGCGATTGTAATGATAGTAACAATGATTGCGTTGAGAGGATATTTGAATTTGTTTACACTCTATATTGTTATATCAGCAACATTCATTACAATGGTTTTTTCAAGAACCATTATGCATCAGATATATAAACTGTATTTTGCCAACAAGTACGATATGAGGGATGAACTATTTAAGAATGTTTTATAAATGTTAGTATTTTTTTGGTTGCTTGACTGTCTTTTTGGAATAACTCATAGGCAGATTAAAAGAGCTTAAATGATTTTTGATGAAAGAAAGTGAAATGGAAAGCAAAGAAAAGATAGCAAGTTTTATAGCGAATCATAACATTATTAGACCAATTGAATATCCACTCTTCGCAGTACCTTTTCTTTCTATAATCATGAGTGTCTTATATCTAATAGGATGTTTTTTTCTGAGTATAAATATTCTACGGCAAGAGAAGTTTGTATTGTTGGACTAATTTGTTCTACTATTTGCTTTTTGTAAGTATGAAACTAAGAAGAATATGCTTGCAGATGCTCCCAAGAAATCCGGGAAAAGGTATGTATTCAGCAGAAATTATACAATACGTTGGGCTGATTTTTCATTCAATTATATATATCGAGTTTGTTACATCATGGTGGAAAAGAGATATTTATTTGATTGTCGCAACACTTTTTATCTTGTTGCTGATCAGTGGTTCAATATGTGTCACGGTGTTGACAATTAAGTACAGAATAAATAAAGGAATTTATTTAAATAAGAAGCGAACAAATTTTTAACAAAGTAGCCGTTTTTTCATCGACTTCGTTTATATCTGCTGTATTTATTATTAAAAGTGTTGTATTAAACAATTTAGAATCAAATATGCCAGTTCTTATTTTGCTTATGCTAATAAGCTGCATGGGGCTGTCTGTAATTCTTTCTACAGCGTATTACCTAAAGCTAAAGTATGCCAAAGAGTATGGACTCGAGGAATACCTACCAACAAGACCGCATCCCAGTAAATATACGGGATGGAAGTAGTGCTTTGCATTAGTGTAAGTTAGGAGTATGAGCAAGTTGCTTTATTAGAGTGATGAAAAGCAAGTGAACTTATAAAGGGGTTAGAGTGTGAACGAGAACATTAAAGCTTTTGTTAAGCACAACTACATTACAGATTCTGAGAGCAGAATAAAATGGCAACTGTATGGAGCTACTATTTTTTTGTTATGTTCTCGTGGCTTTTTTACTTTTACTTTAAGAGAAGTAATATGATAGTTGACATGTGCATGCTTGTATTTTCAATAACGGTATTGCCGATTATTGCTATATTAAGATGCCAAGCTAATATGTCTAATGACAACACACGATTTATAAAACTCCAGATTATCTATAATTACATGTCGTGCATAATCATGGATGTTGTTTTTACATATATAGTGTATAAGGCACATGGTGGCAAAGGTACTTTAATCGTTGTTTTATATCAAACAACCGTAATAATTTTTACATTCATCAAAGCATTTAGAAAACATGAGGCGTGGATTAGAATGGGTGCATACAAAGATTATTCAGAAGAAATATCAAAATGGGATCGATGGCATACTAAAATATGGCACAAGGATAGCTATATTAGTGGAGTTGTTTTTGGAGGGATGCTTATATTAGGGGATTTGGCAAAAAGGGAATATTTCTAATATATATTGCTGCATTTTTCAATACAAATTCCAATAATAATTGATATAGTAAAATATTCTTTGCAGCTTAAATATGCAAAGAAATATGGTTTGCAAGATTTGCTACCATCTGCACCGAATGAGGAGTTAACACCATAGAAATACAATGATATATAGACAGTCATAAAGAGATATTCACAGCGTACAGAAAGACTCCTAGACGATTAGGGCTAATTCGAGTAACATATAATAATAGTCATGTTTAAAGATAGGATGTGAATTAGTAATGGCAAAATCAGATAAAAAGAAAACGGGCACTCGTGGCAAGAACAGGCGTGATGCACACGGAGTGTATCAGAGACGCGCGGAGAGAGGAAAAGCAGCGTTCAGACCTTATGATGGAGAGCCTGCGGAAGAGTTCCGTAGCAATACTGAGCGGAACACAGGAAGAACTAAACGTGCTAGCGGCAACGCTGGAGGATACGGTAGTTCACAGCGTAATGGCAACTCAGGGAGTTATAGCAATTCTCAGCGCGACAGAAACTCAAGCAGCCGCCCGCGAGATAACTACAAAAATACATACCGAAGCAGTGAATGGGACAGACGTGGCGGCAGCTTTGCTGAGGAGCAGAGTGCTCCAGCCGCGAATCTTATTGCCGGCCGCAATCCAGTGATCGAAGCGATCAAGAGCGGCCGCGAGATCGAAAAGATTTACATGGCAACAGGAGCTGAGGGCTCCGTCGTAAAAATCAGAGCTATGGCTAAGGATGCTGGCATAGTGGTGGATACAGTCCCTAGAATAGTGCTTGATAGAATGGCTCCAGGGGAGAAGCATCAAGGTGTAGCAGCGGAGATATCTGCGTATTCGTATTCGACAGTCGAGGAGATAATGAATCGCGCAGCTGATAGCGAAGAGCCACCATTCATCATGGTACTCGACGAGATTTCAGATCCTCATAACTAGGTGCGATTATCAGAACTGCAGAGTGCGCAAATGCTCATGGCGTTATCATTCCTAAGCGAAATGCCTGCGGACTAACTAGCACCGTTGCAAAGACTTCGGCAGGTGCGTTAGAGCGTATGCCGGTTGCGAGAGTTACCAACATATCTCGGACCATCGAAGAGCTGCAAGCACAGGGCGTATGGGTAGCAGCAGTGGATATGGATGGAAAATCATATTATGAGACAGAAGGCGTGATGAAAGGTGCGATAACTCTAGTAATCGGAAATGAAGGAAAAGGTATCAGCAGGCTCGTTAAGGAGAAGTGCGACCTCACGATATCAATTCCGATGAAGGGCAGCATCAACTCTCTAAATGCATCTAATGCAGCAGCTATTATGATGTATGCGGTTAGACGAAGCAGAGACTGTTAGCCAGTTATATTTACGAGTTGTACAGTATTAAATATCAAGGAAAGCGCTTGACATTGACATCTGTACAGCGTATTATTATAAGGCTACTTTATGAATTCACGACAGAGCTTGCGAGGCGGGCTCTGACTTTTGAGTTGAGAGAAGCAATTAGCTTACATATATATTTGCAAAGGAGGTCATCACCTTGAGAAACAAGATTACACTAGCATGCACAGAGTGCAAGCAGAGAAACTACAACACAACTAAGAACAAGAAGAACAATCCTGATAGAATTGAGCTTAGAAAGTTCTGCAAGTTCTGCGGTAAGGAAACACTCCACAAGGAGACTAAGTAGTCGAGGGAACATCATGGCAAACAACAATGAAACCATATCCAGAGATGGCAAGGATACTAAAGTAGAGAATAAGACCAGTAAACCGGAACAGCGCAAGGAGCGCAAGGGCATCATTGGATATTTCACTGGTGTTAAACAGGAGATGGCCCAAAAGTAGTATGGCCGACGAGAGCGGAACTGACCAAGGACACTGTAGTTGTTTTTTTGGTGTGCATCTTCTTCTCCCTGTTGTTCTGGGGGATGGATACAGGCTTCTTAGCAGTGCTCAAGAAGCTTCTCGGAATTACGCTATCGAAATAGGCTAGAAGGAGACATACATGACAGAGAAGACCGAAAACTTGAATACGGGCGGCACAACGCTGTCACCACTTGAGGGCGAAGGTCTACGTGGCGATGGTACCGCTAAGTGGTACGTAATCCATACGTATTCTGGTTATGAAAACAAGGTTAAGACTAACATCGAGAAGATGGTAGAGTACAGAGGGATGCAGGATCTCATCCTCGAGGTTACCATTCCTACTGAGGATAGAGTCGAGATCAAGAATGGCCAGAGAAAGGTCAAGACTAGAAAGCTTTATCCTGGTTACGTAGTCATCAAGATGATTGTCAACAACGAGACCTGGTATCTAGTGCGCAACACAGAGGGCGTTACAGGGTTCGTGGGTCACGGTTCGGATCCTATTCCACTAACTAAAGAAGAAGTGGTTAGGATGGGCGTTGAGAAAATGCGCATCGACCTGGATGTTGAGACTGGCGACACAATTCGTATTATCGGTGGACCTTTCGAGGGCCAGATGGGTATCGTTGAGGATATCAGTCCTGATAAGCAGATTGTTAAGGCGAAGGTATCGATGTTCGGTAGAGATACACCTGTAGAGCTCGAGTTCTCGCAGGTGGGAAAACTTAACTAACTGGGAGCTATAGTCTCAGAGAAAGGAGAATAAGATGGCAAAGAAGATCGACGGCTATATTAAGCTTCAGATCCCTGCAGGAGGAGCAACACCAGCACCACCAGTTGGACCTGCCCTAGGTCAGAAGAGTGTTAACATCATGGACTTCTGTAAGCAGTTCAATGCTAAGACTCAGGATCAGCAGGGAATGATCATTCCAGTTGTAATCACAGTTTACACAGACAGATCATTCACATTCGTGTGCAAGACTCCACCAGCAGCAGTACTTATCAAGAAGGCAGCAGGCATTGATAAGGCATCGGGCGAACCTAACAAGACAAAGGTTGCATCGATTACATATGCTCAGGCAGAGGAAATTGCGAAGACTAAGATGCAGGATCTCAATGCGGCTACACTTGAGGCAGCTACTGATATGATCAAGGGTACTGCTCGCAGCATGGGAGTTACTGTAACAGAGTAATCAGTGGGAGGCATTTTTAAGAAATGTCGATAGAACCACAAGGAGGAATTATGGCTAAGAAAAGCAAAAGATACAGCGCAATCATGGAGTCGTTCGACAAGACACAGACTTATGATGTTGCAGAAGCTGTAAAGAACGTAAAGAGCTTTGCTAATGCGAAGTTCGATGAGACTGTTGAGATGCACATTCGTCTAGGTGTAGACGGAAGGCACGCAGACCAGCAGGTTAGAGGCGCAACTGTACTTCCGCACGGAACAGGTAAGAGCAAGAAGGTTCTTGTTTTTGCTAAGGGTGCTAAGGCTGAAGAGGCAGAGGCAGCTGGTGCAGATTATGTAGGCGCAGAGGATCTTGCAGAAAAGATCCAGAAGGAAAACTGGTTCGACTTTGATTCAGTAGTTGCTACACCGGACATGATGGGCGTTGTAGGACGTCTAGGTAAGGTTCTCGGTCCTAAGGGACTTATGCCAAACCCTAAGTCAGGCACTGTAACAATGGACGTGCAGAAGGCACTTGAGGAGATCAAAGCAGGTAAGGTAGAGTACCGTCTTGACAAGGCTAACATTATCCATGTAATTATCGGTAAGTGCTCATTCACTGAGGAGCAGCTAGTTGAAAACGCTAACGCTCTAATCCAGGTTGTTGCTAAGGCTAAGCCAGCAGCTGCTAAGGGTCAGTACTTCAAGAGTGTTACTGTTACATCGACAATGGGACCTGGAGTTAAGATCAGCACAGCATCCCTAAGCTAATAGTCGGCTAGTGTTAATAATCGAATATCAACCGTAGACAGTGGGAGCGAAAGCTTAATATCCCACCGAGGTACAAACATAAATTTGTTCCCCGCTGTCTCGCAGCGGGGTTATTTGTACCGTACTTGGTATTAGCACACAAGACCGAATAGGTTAAACCACAATTATGGGCACAACCGTGTTCAAGAAAGGAGACCAAATGTCTGTAGAAGCAAAGAACGCAAAACAGCTAATTATCGATGAGATTAAGGCAAAATTTGACAAATCCATCTCGATCGTAGTTGTAGACTATCTTGGAATTACAGTAGCTCAGGCTGACGAACTAAGAAAGACTCTTAGAGAGAACGGCGTGAACCTAACTGTATATAAGAACACACTTGTAAAGCGTGCTATCGCCGGAACTGAGTACGAAGGACTCGGCGAAGCCCTAAAGGGATCTAGCGCATTCGCATTTTGCGAAGAGGATGCAACATCTTCAGCTAGACTTCTCAAGAAGGCTATGAAGCAGTATAACAAGATGTCATTCAAGGGCGGATACGTTGATGGCTCAGTTTATGACGCTAAGCAGGTTGAAGCACTTGCAGATATCCCATCAAGAGAAGAGCTTATCGCTCGTTTCATGGGAAGCATCCAGTCACCATTATCACAGCTTGTTAGAACATTCAAGGCAATTGCTGATGAGGGTGCAGTTACAGCAGGAGAGACTGCTGAGGCATAAGCTATTAGTAGCTAACATTTTTTAGAAATTTTACCGATTAATCGGTGTATCGAGAAGCTGATATTTCAGCAAATTTAGACAAAAGGAGAAATAAAATGGATAAGAATCAGATCATTGAAGCCCCTTAAAGGGTATGACCATTCTTGAGATCAACGAGCTCGTTCAGGCTTGTGAAGAGGAGTTCGGAGTATCTGCAGCTGCAGCTGTAGTTGCAGCACCTGCTGCAGGTGGCGGAGAGGCTGCTGAGGAGCAGACAGAGTTCACAGTAGTTCTTGCTAGCGCTGGAGACCAGAAGATTAAGGTTATCAAGGCAGTTAGAGAAGCTACAGGTCTTGGACTTAAGGAAGCTAAGGAGCTTGTTGATGGAGCACCTGCTAATGTTAAGGAGAACATCGAAGCTGGTGAAGCTAACGCACTAAGGAAGCTCTCGAGGCAGTTGGAGCTACAGTAGAGCTTAAGTAATTAAATAGCACAACAATTTTGGATTGGGCTCCTGATTTCGGGAGCCCAATTCTTGCTATTTATAAGAGGCTCAATTTCGCTGCAATATCCAATTTATCAACATCGGGTATTGCTTTTGTGATGACGGGCAAGATTATGTGTTTTTTGTAGTTTTTCGATTGCAAGAGTGCGAAAAGTTGCAAAAAATGCATAATATGCTCATCTCTGGGCTTGAAATATTTACAACCTTACTCTATAATAGTAAGTTGCTATGGAGACGTTTTTTCTTAAATAACAAGGAGTGATAACATGCCAAAACCTGTAAAAGTTGGAAGGAAAGAACGTATGACTTTTGCGAAAATCAACGAAGTTTGCGAGATGCCAAACCTCATTGATATCCAGACTGAGTCATACAAGTGGTTTGTCGAAGAGGGACTAGCCGAAGTTCTGGAAGATGTATCTCCAATTAGGGATACCACCAATACTTTGAGCCTAGAGTTCGCTGACTACTCCTTCTCAGATACACCTAAATACGATCAGGAGGAATGCAAGGAGCGTGATGCCACTTACGCTACATCTCTGACGGTCAAGGTAAGATTGATAAACAGGGAGACTCTTGAGATCAAGGAACAAGATGTTTTCATGGGAGATTTCCCATTGATGACAGAAAAAGGCACATTCATATATAACGGTGCGGAGAGAGCTATCGTAACACAGCTCGTAAGATCTCCAGGACCGTATTTTGAGTTTGATACTGACAAGTCGAACAACAAGCTTTATTCTTCGACTATTATTCCTAACAGAGGAGCATGGCTCGAGTATGAGACTGACTCGGCTGGCGTTCTATACGTAAGAGTTGATAGAACCAGAAAGCTTCCTCTCACATCGTTCCTAAGAGCGATGGGACTCGGATCAAATGAAGAAATCCTCGATACATTCGGTGAAAGTCCTGCTCTCTTAAGGACATTTGAGAAGGATAGCACCAAGAATGCAGATGATGGCGTTAAGGAAATATACAAGAGACTAAGACCTGGAGATCCTCCAACAGTCGAGAATGCTAGATCCATGGTTAACTCGCTGCTATTTGATGCGCGTAGATACGACCTAGCTAAGGTTGGTAGATACAAGTACAACAAGAAGCTTGGTATCCACAATAGACTAGTTGAGACAATTGCAGCTGAGCAGATTGTCGATCCTTCAACTGGCGAAGTTCTCGTTGAAAAGGGTGAGTTCATCTCCCGTAAGAGAGCTATGGAAATCGAGGATGCAGGTGTTGCTTATGCATATGTAAACAGCAAGACTGAGGACGATGAGGTAGTTAAGGTTATCGGTAATAACTTCGTTGACCCAACTAAGTATATCGACCTAGACCTTGCTCCATATAAGCTGTCAGAAAAGGTTTACTACCCAGTTCTGATGGAGATTATCGAAGAAGCAAACGGAGATGAGGATGCGCTGAAGGCTGCTATTGCTAATCGCAAGAACGAGCTTTCACCAAAGCACATCATCCACGATGATATCATCGCATCTGTTAGCTACTTCCTAAATCTATCCTATGGAATCGGAGAGACAGATGATATCGACCATCTCGGTAATCGTAGACTGAGATCAGTTGGAGAGCTTCTGCAGAACCAGTTCCGTATTGGATTTGCAAGAATGGAAAGATCTGTTAGAGAGAGAATGACTACTGAGAACGCAACTCCTCAGCAGCTCATCAATATTAGACCTGTAACTGCAGCAGTTAAGGAGTTCTTTGGAAGCTCTCAGCTGTCACAGTTTATGGACCAGAACAACCCTCTTGCAGAGCTAACACACAAGAGAAGACTTTCCGCACTTGGACCTGGTGGTCTTTCGAGAGAAAGAGCTGGATTCGAGGTGCGTGATGTTCACTATACACACTACGGTAGAATGTGCCCAGTAGAGACACCAGAAGGTCCTAACATCGGACTTATCGGGTCACTAACTACTTATGGCATCATAAACGAGTATGGATTTATCGAAACCCCATACCGTAAGGTTGATAAGGAAACTGGCGTTGTAACTGAACAGGTTGACTATCTATCTGCGGACGATGAAGAACTGATGATTGTAGCGCAGGCTAACGAGCCTCTCGATGCTGAAGGTCATTTCGTTAACAACAAGGTTGCAGTGCGAGGTGTTAAGGGCGAGATTACTCTTGCTAAAAAGAAAGCGTCGACTATATGGACGTTTCTCCTAAGCAGGTAGTTTCTGTTGCTACTGCGATGATTCCGTTCCTTGAGAACGACGACGCTAACCGTGCGCTGATGGGATCTAACATGCAGAGACAGGCTGTACCACTGCTCGTTACTGAGGCTCCTTACGTTGGAACTGGAATCGAGTACAAGGCAGCTTGCGATTCTGGAGCAGTACTCCTTGCAAAGGCAGCTGGAACTATCGAGTTTGTTGATGCTCAGTACGTAAAGGTTCGTAGAGACGACAATGGTGAACTCGACGAGTATAAGCTACTCAAGTTCAAGAGATCCAACCAGGGAACTTGTATCAACCAGAGACCTATCGTTGCGTGCGGCGAACACGTTGATGCAGGAGAGGTTCTAGCGGACGGACCATCGACTAACCTCGGTGAGATTTCGCTAGGTAAGAACCTACTTATTGGATTCATGACATGGGAAGGCTACAACTACGAGGATGCTATTATTCTCAACGAGAGACTTCTAATGGACGATGTTCTAACATCGCTACACATAGTTAAGTATGAGTGCGAAGCTCGTGATACAAAGCTAGGACCAGAAGAGATTACAAGAGATATTCCTAACCTCAGTGAAGAGGCTCTCAAGGAGCTCGATGAGAACGGAATCATCAGAATCGGAGCAGAAGTTAAGTCGTCCGATATCCTCGTAGGAAAGCTTACACCTAAGAGCGAGACAGATTTAACTGCAGAGGTTAGAATGCTTCGTGCAATCTTCGGTGAGAAGTCCAAGGAAGTAAGAGATACATCTCTCAAAGTTCCTCACGGTGAGACGGGTATTGTCATCGACGTGAGGGAATTTACAAGAGAGAATAGCTCCGAACTCCCACCAGGAGTAAATAAGATTGTAAGAGTTTACATAGTTACCAAGAGGAAGATCAACGTTGGAGATAAGATGGCTGGTCGTCACGGTAACAAGGGTGTAATCTCCAGAATTCTTCCAGAGGAGGATATGCCATTCAAGGAAGATGGTGAGACATTACAGGTAATGCTCAACCCGCTGGGTGTACCTTCCCGAATGAACGTTGGACAGGTACTCGAGGTTCACCTAGGACTCGCAGCTAAGACGAAGGGCTGGTATATTTCAACACCAGTATTTGACGGTGCTAGTGAGAATGACGTAATCAATTTACTTGATGATTGCGGATACCCTAAGACAGGTAAGCTCAGACTGAGAGACGGTAGGTCTGGAGAGTACTTCGACAACCCAGTAACGGTAGGCTACATGTACATGCTCAAGCTGCACCATCTTGTAGATGATAAGATCCACGCTAGAAGTACAGGTCCTTACTCGCTAGTAACTCAGCAGCCACTTGGTGGTAAAGCTCAGTTCGGCGGACAGAGATTTGGAGAGATGGAGGTATGGGCGCTAGAGGCTTATGGAGCAGCTTATACACTTCAGGAAATACTAACAGTTAAGTCTGACGATATCATCGGACGTGTTAAGACTTACGAAGCTATCGTAAAGGGTAACAACATTCCAAAGCCTGGAATTCCAGAGTCATTCAAGGTACTCATTAAGGAGCTGCAGGCACTATCGCTCGATGTTAGGGTAATGTCCGGTGATAATAAGGAAATCAAGCTCAAGGATACATCTGAATTCGACGAACCTGCTTCAGTAGATCGTATGCTCAAGGAAGCTGATAGACGTACAGAGGCTATGCACGAGCGTGAGCGTGAGCACGAAGAGGAACTTCGTCTAAAGCAGAGTGAAGATGATGAGTTCGTTGAAACGGCAGACTTAGATGAAGAGCCAGATCTAGATATTCTGAATACACTTTCAGCAGCACTTGGTGTCGATGAAGATGTACCAGCTATCCTAGATGACGATGAGGAACCAGAGATGGTAAGCCTTGACGAGATAATTGGCACAAGCGACGAAGCTATTGATGAATAATTAAGGGGGAAACATGACTAAAAACGATAACAATCAAGATCTTAGAAATTTTGAATCCCTACAGATCAAGTTGGCTTCAACAGAGAAGATGCTTGAGTGGTCTCACGGTGAGGTAACAAAGCCTGAGACTATCAACTACAGAACTCTCAAGCCTGAAAGAGACGGACTCTTCTGCGAGAAGATTTTTCAGATCTACTAAGGATTGGGTGTGCTCCTGTGGAAAATACAATAAAATTCGCTTTAAGGGCATCGTTTGCCCTTACTGCGGAGTTGAAGTAACGAAGTCCAAAGTTAGAAGAGAGAGAATGGGACACATTCAGCTTGTTAGCCCTGTATCTCATATTTGGTACTTCAAGGGAATACCTTCAAGAATCGGTCTCGTGCTCGATATCACTCCTAAGCAGCTAGAGAGAGTGCTGTATTTTGCAGCATATGTCGTAACTGATCCAGGAGAGACTCCATTCGAGTACAAGCAGATTATCGAAGAGAATCAGTATAACGAAGCTCGCGAGATTTACGGAAAGAACTTCGAGGCAGCGATGGGTGCAGAGGCAATCAAGAAGCTGCTAGAAAATCGATGTTGATGAGGAAACTGAACTTCTTAGAGAACAGCTTAAGAAGGCAACTGGACAGAAGAGAATTCGTCTAGTTAAGAGGCTAGAAGTTATAGAGGCTCTAAAGCAATCTGATAACAGACCTGAGTGGATGATTCTCGATGTAGTTCCTGTAATTCCACCGGATCTTAGACCTATGGTTCAGTTAGAGGGTGGCAGATTTGCTACATCTGACCTTAACGACCTATACAGACGAGTTATCAACAGAAACAACAGACTTAAGAAGCTGCTCGAGCTGGGAGCACCTGATATCATCGTTAGAAACGAGAAGAGAATGCTTCAGGAGTCTGTTGACTCCCTAATTGATAACGGAAGAAGAGGTAGAGCGGTTACTGGTGCTGCTGGTAGACAGCTTAAGTCGCTTTCTGACATGCTCAAAGGTAAGCAGGGACGTTTCCGTCAGAACCTACTCGGTAAGCGTGTTGACTACTCTGGTCGTTCTGTAATCGTAGTAGGACCTGAACTGAAATTCTATCAGTGCGGACTTCCTAAAACGATGGCGCTAGAGCTGTTCAAGCCGTTCATTATGAAAGAGCTTGTAGAGCGTGAACTTGCGCATAACATTAAGAGTGCAAAGACAATGGTTGAGAAGATGAAGTCCGAGGTGTGGGATGTTCTCGACTACGTAATCAAGGATCATCCGGTACTTCTAAACCGTGCTCCGACACTGCACAGACTCGGAATTCAGGCGTTTGAACCTGTTCTAGTAGAAGGTAAGGCCATTAAGCTTCATCCGCTGGTTTGTACAGCATTCAACGCTGACTTCGATGGAGACCAGATGGCTGTGCACGTACCTCTATCAGTAGAGGCGCAGGCAGAGGCTAGATTCCTCATGCTTTCGGTTAATAATATCCTTGCTCCTAAGGATGGTTCGCTATCACAATTCCTACTCAGGACATGATCCTCGGAAGCTACTACCTCACCCATGAGGGTACAGAGGCTCGTAACCTTGAGAATGAAAAGGGTGACGGAAAGTGCTTTGCAGATATCGATGAGATGCTCATGGCATACAGGAATCATGCCGTAGGAATTCACGCAAAGGTTAAGGTTAGAAGACAGGCATTCCCTGGAGATCCAGGAAAGCTAGTAGAGTCTACAGTAGGTAGATTTATCTTCAATCAAGGACTCCCTCAGGATATGGGCTTTGTAAATAGAGACGAAGATCCGTATTCACTCGAGGTAGATTTCCTCTGCGATAAAAAGAAACTTGGTGTCATTATTGACAAGTGCTTCAAGAAGCACGGTAATACAAGAACGGTTCTCATGCTCGACTATGTAAAGAGCATCGGGTACCACTATTCAACTAAGGCGGCTGTTACAATAAGTGTATCCGACATGGAGGTTCCTGAGGAGAAGGCTGAAATCGTTGCAGCGGCTGATAAGCAGGTAGATAAGTTTGAGGCTGCATACAGGCGTGGTCTGATGACGGATAGAGAACGTTACGACAGAATCATCAAGACTTGGAAGGATGCAACTGATCAGGTTGCTGACGCCCTGATGGATTCTCTAGGACCTCTCAACAATCTATTCATCATGGCAAGCTCTGGAGCCAGAGGTAACAAGTCTCAGATCAGCCAGGTTGGCGGTATGAGAGGACTTATGGCTAATGCGACAGGACACACTGTAGAGATTCCTATTAAGGCTAACTTCCGTGAAGGGCTATCCATACTGGAGTACTTCATTTCGTCAAATGGTGCTCGTAAGGGTCTTGCGGATACTGCTCTACGTACTGCTGACTCCGGATATCTAACAAGAAGACTTGTAGATATTTCTCATAGTGTAATCGTAACTGAGGATGACTGCGGAGCAGAAGAAGGCGTTGAAATCAAGGCGTTTACAGATGGCAAGGAAGTTATCGAGCCACTATCACAGAGAATTGCAGGCAGATTTGTTACTGAAGCTGTTGTGCATCCAGAAACTGGCGAGGTTCTCGCTGCTGAAGGCGACTTTATTGAAGATGATGTTGCAGAAGCAATTGAGGCAGCTGGAGTCGAAGTGGTTAAGATTAGATCTGTCATGACTTGTCAGGCAGAGCACGGAGTTTGCGCTAAGTGCTACGGCAGAAACCTCGCTACAGGAACTGCAGTTCTACCAGGTGAGACTGTTGGTATCATTGCCGCTCAGTCTATCGGTGAGCCGGGTACGCAGCTGACTATGAGAACGTTCCACACTGGTGGTGTAGCGGGAAGCGATATCACACAGGGTCTCCCAAGAGTTGAGGAGCTGTTCGAAGCTAGAAAGCCTAAGGGTCTAGCTGAAATCTGCGAGGGAGATGGAGAGGTTGTATCCATCGAGCCAACTGATGACAACAGGACTAGCGTTGTCGTTAAGGAGGAAGGTGGCAACCGCGAGTACATTATCTCCTACGGTTCACGACTCAATGTAAAGGTTGGTGACACTGTTTATGCAGGTGGTCAGATTACAAAGGGACCTCTCGATCCACATGATGTAATGAGAATTCTCGGCGTTCAGGGAGTATACGAGTACTTGCTGCGCGAGGTTCAGAGAGTATACAGACAGCAGGGTGTAGACATCAACGACAAACACGTTGAGGTAATCGCATCTCAGATGCTATCAAAGTACAAGATCGAAAAGGCAGGAGATACAAATCTGCTTCCTGGAAGTATGTACAGCATCAACGAGATTAACAAGGCAAATGCTGAGATTGATCCAGAAGAAGGCGAGCCAGCTACATACGAACGTCAATTGCTTGGTATCACCAAGGCTGCTCTTGCAACAAGCTCATTCCTATCCGCCGCATCATTCCAGGAGACAACTCGTGTCCTGACAGACGCTGCGGTTAAGGGTAAGACAGACCATCTAGACGGACTCAAAGAGAACGTCATGATTGGTAAGCTAATCCCAGCAGGAACAGGCATGAAACGCTATGGAGCGGTTGAGGTTGATTACGGTGAAAATGAGCCTCTTATGAACTCAAGCTACGATGACGAGAACATGGTTCTCAAGATGCCATCGGCGAATGTTCAGCCACAGACTATAGCGCCGCTATACGATGGTATTGAGGAATAAAACGAGACGTGATTAAGCTACAAACCATGCAAATTAATAATGCATAATAAAATAGCCGATGTATTGACAATTCAGTGCATCGGCTGTTATAATATGTAGGTTCAATATACTAAGCGGAGACTGTCTAGATAGTCACTGCTTGTTTGAATGAGTTAATTTTATAAGAAAGGAGACAATAATGCCTACTATTAACCAATTAGTTCGTCAGGGCAGAAAGAGTGCAGTTAAGAAGTCAGGTTCCCCAGCTCTTGGTAAGAACATGAACAACCTTAAGAAGACTCTTACTGATGTAAATTCGCCTCAAAAGAGGGGAGTATGCGTTGCAGTTAAGACTGTAACTCCTAAGAAGCCTAACTCGGCGCTTAGAAAAGTTGCCAGAGTTCGCTTGACTAACGGTATCGAAGTAACAGCATATATTCCTGGAATCGGTCACAACCTACAGGAGCACAGTGTTGTACTAATCAGAGGCGGAAGAGTTAAGGACCTCCCTGGTGTGAGATATCACATCGTTAGAGGAACACTTGACGCAGCTGGCGTATCGGGTCGTGGTCAGGGACGTTCCAAGTATGGAGCAAAGAGACCTAAGAAGTAATTGATTTCGGGATATTGTCCTTAATATATGATATTAAGGCGCACACGGTCGGTGATAGAAGCAGACCGAGTACCCCGTGAACTAAGGAGGGAAGAGAAGTGCCAAGAAAAGGTAACGTACCAAAGAGAGAAGTACTTCCAGATCCAGTATACGGTAGCGTAGTGGTTTCAAAGCTGATCAACAGCATCATGCTTGACGGTAAGAAGGGTGTAGCCCAGTCAATCGTTTATGATGCATTTGACCAGATTAAGGAATCCACTGGCGAAGAACCGCTGGAAGTATTTGAGAAGGCAATGAGCAACATCATGCCTGTACTAGAAGTTAAAGCAAGAAGAGTCGGTGGTGCAAACTATCAGGTTCCTATCGAAGTTAGACCAGAGAGAAGACAGACTCTAGCTCTACGTTGGCTCACAAAGTTTACAAGACTTAGAGGTGAGAGAACTATGGCTGAGAGACTAGCTCACGAGCTTATGGACGCTTCTAACAACACAGGTGCATCTGTGAAGAAGAAAGAAGATACTCATAAGATGGCTGAGGCTAACAAGGCGTTTGCACACTACAGGTGGTAATCTGAGATGATACACCTTACAGAGATTAGATAAAAGCAGGAAGGAGGAGTTATGGCTAGACAATTTTCTCTAGAAAATACCAGAAATATTGGAATCATGGCCCACATCGATGCTGGTAAAACAACAACTACTGAGAGAATCCTTTATTACACAGGAAAGACTCATAAGATCGGTGAGACTCATGATGGTGCTGCTACCATGGACTACATGGCTCAGGAGCAGGAGCGTGGTATTACAATTACCTCTGCTGCTACAACCGCTCAGTGGAACGGCACAAGAATTAACATTATCGATACCCCAGGACACGTTGACTTTACTGTTGAGGTAGAGAGATCACTTCGTGTACTTGATGGTGCTGTAATGGTACTAAGTGCTAAGGAAGGTGTTGAGCCTCAGTCCGAGACAGTATGGAGACAGGCTGAGAAGTATAATGTTCCAAGAATGATTTTCGTTAATAAGATGGACATCCTAGGGGAGCTAACTTCTTCCACGTAATCGATACTATTCATGATAGACTAAGAGCTAACGCTGTACCTGTTCAGATTCCGATCGGTTCTGAGAACATGTTCGAAGGAATTATCGACCTTCTCACTATGAAGGCTGAGGTGTACGATAAGAACGATGCTACAGGTAAGGAGTTCGAAATCGTAGATATTCCAGAGAATATGAAGGCAGAAGCACAGGCTTGGCATGATAAGATGATTGAGGCTGTTGCTGAGCTAGACGAAGATCTGACTATGAAGTACCTCGAAGGAGAGGAAATCTCAGTCGAGGAACTCAAGACAGTTATCAGAAGAGAGACTATCGCAGGAAATATTTTCCCTGTATTCTGCGGATCTGCATACAAGAACAAGGGTGTTCAGATGATGCTAGATGGTGTAGTTGATTACATGCCTGCGCCTACAGACATTCCTTCAATCGGTGGTGTAAACCCTGATACTGAAGAAGAGGATGTAAGACACGCAAGTGACAAGGAGCCGTTCTCAGCACTCGCATTTAAGATTGTGGCAGACCCATATGTAGGAAAGCTCGCATTCTTCAGAGTTTACTCTGGAACACTCGAGACTGGTTCTTACGTGTACAACGCAACTAAGGGTAAGCGCGAGAGAATCGGTAGAATTCTTCAGATGCACGCTAACCACAGAGAGGAAATCGAGAAGGTTTACTCAGGAGATATCGCGGCAGCAGTAGGACTAAAGCAGACTACAACTGGAGATACACTCTGTGATGAGAAGAAACCAATTATTCTCGAATCTATGGAATTCCCAGATCCAGTAATTGAGATCGCTATCGAACCTAAGACCAAGGCTGGTCAGGAGAAGATGGGTATCGCTCTCGCTAAGCTGGCTGAAGAGGATCCAACATTCAGAACATATACTAACCCTGATACTGGACAGACTATCATCGCTGGAATGGGTGAGCTTCACCTTGAAATCATCGTTGATAGACTTTTAAGAGAGTTCAAGGTAGAAGCTAACGTAGGTAAGCCAATGGTATCCTACAAAGAGACTATTACCGTTGAGGTCGATGAAGATTACAAGCACAAGAAACAGTCCGGTGGTTCTGGTCAGTATGGACACGTTAAGTTCAGACTATATCCAAGAGAAGCTGGTTCTGGATTCGAATTCAAGAACTCCATCACAGGTGGTGCTATTCCTAAGGAATACATCCCTAAGATTCAGGAGGGAATGGAAGCAGCAATGCAGAACGGACCTGTTGCAGGCTACCAGCTAGTAGACGTTGGTGTAGATCTATATGACGGTTCATACCACGAAGTAGACTCATCTGAAATGGCATTTAAGATTGCAGCTACCATGGGATTCAAGGAAGCTTGCAAGAAGGCAAAGCCAGTTCTACTAGAGCCAATCTTCAAGGTAGAGGTTACTGTACCTGAGAACAACATGGGTGACATCATCGGAGATATCAGCTCAAGAAGAGGATCTATCGAAGGTTCTGACATCAATAATGGTGCAGCTGTAATCAGGGGATTCGTTCCACTATCCGAGATGTTCGGATATGCTACTGACCTGCGTTCTAAGACACAGGGTCGTGGTGTATACGTAATGCAGTTCGACCACTTCGATAAGCTACCAGAGAGCTTGAAGGAAAAGGTTGCAAAATAATCTTTAATATCACTTAAGTTATGAGTGATAAAACAAATTTTACAGAAAATTATTTCAAATAATTCTAAATAGGAGAAATTATCATGGCAAAGCAGAAGTATGAGAGAACCAAGCCACATATCAACATCGGTACAATCGGCCACGTTGACCACGGCAAGACAACTCTAACAGCAGCAATCACAAAGACACTTCACAACAGATATGGACTCGGAGCAGACGTAGCATTCGACCAGATCGACAAGGCACCAGAAGAGAAGGCAAGAGGAATCACGATTTCCTCAGCACACGTAGAGTATGAGACACCAAACAGACACTACGCACACGTAGACTGCCCAGGACACGCTGACTATGTAAAGAACATGATTACAGGAGCAGCTCAGATGGACGGAGCTATTCTAGTAGTAGCAGCAACAGATGGACCAATGCCTCAGACAAGAGAGCACATCCTGCTATCTAGACAGGTAGGCGTACCATACATCATCGTATTCCTGAACAAGTGCGATATGGTAGATGACGAGGAGCTACTAGACCTCGTAGAGATGGAAGTAAGAGAACTACTAGACGAGTATGAGTTCCCAGGAGATGATACACCAATCATCAGAGGATCCGCACTAAAGGCACTCGAAGATCCAAGCGGTGAGTGGGGAGATAAGATTTGTGAGCTAATGGAAGCAGTAGATACATACATTCCAGAGCCACAGAGAGCAAATGATCAGCCATTCCTAATGCCAATCGAGGACGTATTCTCAATCACAGGACGTGGAACAGTAGCAACAGGAAGAGTTGAGAGAGGAACACTCAAGGTAGGAGACGAAGTAGAACTCGTAGGACTAAGCGACGAGAAGAGAAAGGTGGTTGTAACTGGAGTAGAGATGTTCAAGAAGACTCTTGATGCAGCAGAAACAGGAGACAACATCGGAGCACTACTAAGAGGAATTCAGAGAGATGAAATCGAAAGAGGACAGGTACTCTCGAAGCCAGGCTCAATTCACCCACACACAAAGTTCAAGGGACAGGTATACGTACTAAAGAAGGAAGAGGGTGGAAGACACACACCATTCTTCAATGGATACAGACCACAGTTCTACCTAAGAACAACAGACGTAACAGGAGATCTAAAGCTACCAGAGGGTACAGAGATGTGCATGCCTGGAGATAACGTAGTAATGGAGATTGAACTGATTACACCAGTAGCTATCGAAGAGGGACTACGTTTCGCTATCAGAGAAGGTGGAAGAACAGTAGGATCCGGAGTAGTTACAGAGATTATCGAGTAATCATAGATTACGAGGAATACCACCAGATAACTAATGACAGGGGCGCATACGCCCCTGTTTTTTATGTGTTCAAATACATATAACATGTGGTATTCTATTATATAAACGATTTACTGTAATAAAAATGCTATGGGAGAATTTGAACCTTCAATATAGATCGAGCTAAGGAGAACTTTTAAAATGCATAGTAGATGAGTGAAAAGATCGCCGATGAAAAAGATTTTTTTAAGGCCATTTTTATAATCGTATTGAGTATAGCTATTGCCTTTGTAGGACTTATAGCATTTATATCTTTAACTGAATATAAGCCTGATAAGGTTGAAGGAGTAAGAATTTATGGGAATTCGTCTAAAGGAGTAAAGAAAGGCGATTCTATCAAGGTGATGTCTTGGAATATAGGATATGGAGCACTAGGTGACAATGCAGACTTCTTTATGGACGGAGGCAATCATGTTTTAACTTCTAGTAAAAATCGCGTTAAAAAAAATATTAAATCAATTTCTGGCGAGATACGTAAACAATCTCCGGATATAACCATGATTCAGGAAGTGGATAAGGATTCAAGACGTTCATATCACATCAATCAAGTTGAAAAGCTTGGGAAAGCCATGGAAGGAAGCAAATACTCCTATGCGAGGAATTATAAAGCGGCTTTTGTGCCATACCCAATACCGCCTCTTGGCAAAATGGATAGCGGCATAATGACTATTTCAAGATTTAAAGATAATTCTGCAAAGCGTGTGAGTTTGCCTGTTTCGTTTACTTGGCCAGTAAGAACGGTAAACCTCAAGCGCTGCCTACTCATATCCAGAACTAAGGTCAAGGGAACCGGCAAGGAACTTGTATATATTAATCTGCATTTAGAAGCATATGACAAAGGCGCAGGCAAAAAGGCGCAGACTAGAGCGTTGAACAGGATGCTTAAGCAGGAAGCTGCGAAAGGCAATTACGTAATCGCTGCGGGTGATTTCAATCAGACGTTTAATAATGTGGATATAAACGAATATAAGGTACAAAAAGGATTATGGAAACCAGGTCTAATAGATATTAGTGAGTATGATTCCTCGTTAAACTTCGTTATGGATAGTACCACGCCTACATGCAGATCCTTGGATAGACCGCTAAAAGGTGCTACCAAATCAAAGTTCCAGTACTATGTAATTGACGGAATGATTTATTCTTCTAACATAGAGATGAGTTATTGCAAGACGGTGGATCTTGGTTTTAAAAATAGCGATCATAATCCAGTAGTTGCCGAGATAAAGCTAAAATAAAGGAGGACACAATGTTACTACTTAATGAACAAGACATAAGAAAAGTTTTCGATATGAACGATGCTATAGATTCAAATATCGAGGCATATAAGATTTTTTCTAGTGGGAACGCAGTTGTACCGCTTCGTCAAGTCATCGCTGCTGATGAAGGAAGAGGTAACTTTGCGTTTATGCCAGCTTATAGCTCAAAGCTTGGAGCGGCGGGCATTAAAATCGTAAACATATTTCCGGGTAATAGAGAGCGTGGTGAAGCAACAACTATTGGGCAGGTGCTACTCATGGATGACAAGAATGGGGAAGTATTAGCTCTGATGGATGGTAGCTTTATCACTAAGTTCCGCACAGGAGCAGCGTCGGGTGCAGCTTTTAAACTATTTGCAAGAAACGATGCAAAGATTGGCTGTCTTATTGGAACTGGTGGCCAGGCGGATTGCCAGCTTGAAGCTATGCTGGCGGCATGTAATCTAGATGAGGTTAGAATTGTAGCTAGAGACTTTGCCAAGACGGAGAAGTTCGCTGAAGAGATGTCTGAGAGATTCAAAGACAGCAGCGCTAAGCTGATTGCATACGATGATGCAAACGAAGCTGTAGATGGTGCCGATGTCATAGTAGTAGTGACTGTTTCTACGGAGCCAGTATTCGATGCAAATAGAGTAAAGAAGGGAGCTGTGGTGAGCGGCGTGGGGTCGTATACAGCTGAGATGAATGAGATTGATCCAAAGCTCTTTAAGCTAGCGGATAAGATATACTTCGACTCTAAGGATGCTTGTATTGCTGAGTCAGCAGATATACAAATCCCTCTTAGGGAAGGATTAGTTTCATTAGAGGGACTCACGGGAGATATAGGAGAGTATGCGCTTGGGGAGATAAGTGGCAGAGAGTCTGATGATGAGATCATTATATTTAAGAATGTAGGGCTTGGAATACTTGATCTTGTAATCGCAAAAGCTAATCTATGAAAAAAAGCAAAAAAATAGAAAAATTGGCTACCAGTGGGGATAATTTATAAATAAAAATAGTAAATATTACAATAACAAAGCGTTGGTACACATTAAGTTTGTGAAAATGTACAAATGAATTGTTGACAATTGAAATGCAGTCTACTATAATCATCTTGTCAATAAGTGAAAAGGGTTGAAATACAGATTTTTAAGTATCAGGAATAGGGGAGTTCTTGATACATCTGAAAAACGTTCGTTGTAGCCATTGCGAACAAAGCCGAAGGCGTAGCCTTCGGCTTATTTATTTGCTGACAATTTGCTCATTTCGTTGCCATACTTTTGGCACTAATATATAATTAAAACTTGGAGGTATTATGGCTAATTTTATCGAAGTAAAAGACTTAGTTTATAGATACTCTAAGGAGCAGGGCGATGATAATCTATGCCCCTGCAATCGATCATGTTTCTATTGAAATTAAGCGTGGCGAATACATCGCTATAGCTGGATCTAACGGTTCCGGTAAATCCACGCTTGCAAGATGCCTTAACGGGCTTCTACTACCGACTGAAGGCGAGATCCTTGTCGATGGGATGGATACTAATGATGATGATCTAATTTGGGACATTAGAAAGAAAATAGGCATGGTGTTTCAGAATCCTGATAATCAGATTGTATCCTCCATGGTTGAGGATGAAGTGGCATTCGGCCCTGAAAACATAGGAATCGAGAATCCAGAGCTCCGAAAAAGAGTAGATAATGCACTGAAATCAGTGGGCATGTACGAATACCGAAATCGTGAAGCTCATAAACTCTCTGGAGGACAGAAGCAGCGAATTGCAATTGCTGGAGCGGTAGCTATGAGACCGGATTGCATAGTTTTCGATGAGCCTACTGCAATGCTCGATCCCAAAGGGCGAAGTCAGGTTATGAAGGTAATCAGAGAACTAAATGATCAGGGGATTACGATTATATTAATTACGCATTTTATGGAAGAGGTAGCAGAAGCAGATCGCGTGCTAGTCATGAAGTCTGGAAAGCTCCTCGCTGACAGTGAGCCGGGAAGATGTATTTGCCGATACGAATCTAATTGAGTCGGCAGGACTCGAGATTCCAGCTGCTGTCTTACTGAGAAATGAACTCATTGAGACTGGAATTAGTCTGTCGCATGAGGTTATAAATAAGGACGATTTGGTGGACGCTTTATGTCGATAATTGCAAGACATCTAACACATATATATTCAAAAGGACTTCCTGGGGAGACAGTAGCGCTGGATGATGTTTCGTTTGAAGTTGCCGGTGGAGAATGCATAGGCATAATTGGACATACCGGCTCTGGAAAATCGACGCTCCTTCAGCATATGAACGGATTGCTGAAGCCTCATTCGGGAGAAATAATTGTCTCTGACATGAATATCGGAGACGGTTCAGTCAAGAAGGTTGATATAAGCAAAAATGTAGGGCTTGTATTTCAGTATCCTGAGTACCAGCTCTTTGAGGAAACAGTTGCAAAAGACGTGGCTTTTGGACCGAGAAACCTCGGCGTGCCCGAAGATGAGATTTCTAGCATAGTAAGGGAGTCTATCGAGTTACTCGGACTCGACTACGATGCTGTGGCTGAGAAATCACCATTTGAGCTATCAGGTGGGCAGAAACGTAGAGTTGCCATCGCTGGTGTACTAGCGATGAAGCCAAAGGTTCTTATACTAGATGAACCAACGGCTGGGCTCGACCCCGCATCCAAGCATGATATGCTTGAAGTGATTAAGAGGCTTAGACAGGAAAGAAACTTAATTGTGGTATTCGTCTCACATAACATGAAAGATATAGCCGAACTATCTGACCGTATCATCGTTATGAATGGCGGAAAACTGGTGATGAACGGGAGCCCTAAGGAAGTATTTGCAAGGGCTAGTGAACTAAAGAGCATGGGGCTTAGTGTACCGCCTGTGACAGAGATTCTATACGAAGTGTCGGAGAAGCTGGGGCTTGAGTTTAAGCCTATTTTTGAAGAGAGAGAAGCTGCTAAATACATCGCGGAGCAGTTAAAGGAGAGGCAAAGGTAGTATGATTAAAGACATAACACTTGGTCAGTATTATCCGGTGGAATCTCCGATTCATAGGCTGGAGGCGCGCACTAAGGTACTCGGTGTATTTGCGTATCTTGCGGCCTTTTTCTGGTAAATAAGCTTTGGGGATTTGCAGTTGCGGCGGTTGCAGTTGGAATAGTAATTAAGCTGTCGCGTGTTCCGTTCTCGTACATGGTACGGGGGCTTAAGGCGATAGTGCTTATTATTGCATTCACTATGGTTCTTAACATATTTATGATGGATGGAACCATACTGTGGCAGTGGAAATTCCTGAAGATTACCTATGAAGGCCTATATAGGGCTGCATTTATGGGCATAAGACTGGTGCTGCTGATTATAGGCACTTCGCTCCTGACATTTTGCACGAAACCGACTGAATTAACAGATGGTATTGAGAAGCTCCTCAGTCCGTTCTCTAGACTTGGTCTTCCTGCACATGAGATCGCGCTGATGATGACAATTGCGCTCAGATTCATCCCTGTATTAATGGATGAGGCGGATAAAATCATGAAGGCGCAGCAATCAAGAGGTGCGGACTTTGAATCTGGGAATATAATACAGAGAGCTAAGAGTATGATTCCGATAATAGTGCCGCTTTTCGTGAGTTCGTTTAGGATTGCGGGAGACCTTGCGCTAGCTATGGAGGCAAGGTGCTATCGAGGTGGTAACGGCAGGACGAAACTTAATGAGACTAGATTTGAGAAGCGTGATGTAGTGGCGGCACTGATGCTGATAATATTCCTCGGGGTGCTTGTTGCCAGCAGGTTTTTAACCATATAATCTATATAAAACAGGAGAATATATGAGACAGAGAAAAGTGAAAAATCTGGAAGAGAAATATGCCAGATTTGAAGATATATTGGCATATAATCCAGCAGAGATACGCGGAAAATGGGCAGAGCGTGCAGGTGAAAGCAAAGGAATTTATATGGAGGTTGGCTGCGGCAAAGGTAGGTTTATCTCCCAGTTAGCTTCCCGTGAACCAGAAAATTTCTTCATCGCAGTTGAAGGTCACAAGAGTGTACTTCTCCGCGCCATGGAAAAAGTGCATGAGCTTGGACTGACTAATGTCGTGTTCATTCCAGAGTTTATCGAGAACCTACACGAATGGTTTGTCGATAGCGAACTAGACGGAATTTATCTTAATTTCAGTGATCCACTACCAAAGAACTACTCCGCCAAGAAGAGGTTAACTTACCGTGGCAAGCTCAAGCAGTATTTCGACGTACTTAAAGAAGATGGGGTCGTTAGGTTCAAGACCGACAACACCGATTTGTTCAACTACTCGATAAATGAAGTAATTGCATCGGATTTAAGGATTCGAGAATTCACTAGGGATTTGCATGCTTCGCCTTATAATGAGGACAATATCATGACTGAGTATGAGGAGAAGTTTAGCGATAAGGGGTTCAATATTAAGATGATGGAGATCGGACGCATACGAAGGAAAGGTGAAAAGATGGGTTTAGCAGCATTAAATGGCAGAGAGATTCCGAAGCAAGATAAGGTATTTGGAATTAGTGGCAGAGCGAAAGCAGCTATAAAGGAGAAAGGACACGAAAATGTTGCGAATGCAACAATCGGAGCTTTGTTAGATGATGATGGGGGGTTAATCGTGCTATCTTCTGTAGATGAAGCGGTGAAGAGCCTTGAACCATCACAGTACGCTGAATATGCTCCAATTGCAGGAACTCCAGGGTTTAAGGCGGCGGCAATACAGGCAGCACTAGGTGGTTATGAAACATCTAGACATATAGGGATAGTTTCAACGCCAGGAGGTACAGGCTCGCTTACAAATGCCATTGCGAATTATTCTTGCCCAGGAGATAAGATTTTGACTCATAACTGGTGCTGGCCTAACTATAAAAACATTGCGGCAGAGCAGGGACGTGGTTTTGAGACTTTTGAAATGTTCGATGAGGATGGTAAATTTAATCTAGCTGATTTCGAATATAAGGTGAACAAGCTGCTACGTATACAGGATAGATTAGTTCTGATTCTCAATACTCCTGCGAATAACCCTACGGGATATTCACTTTCTCTTGAAGAATGGAAGAGTATAATTGAGATTCTTAACAGGGTGCCAGATGACAAGGTAGTAGCATTAGTTGTAGACATAGCATATATCGATTTTGCTGGGGATGAGAAGAAGGTTAGAGAGTTTATTCCAGAGCTTGAAAAGCTTAAAAGCAATGTGCTGCCACTACTTGCATACAGCACTTCAAAGACGTTCACCTTCTACGGGTTTAGATGTGCGGCACTGATTTGTCTAGCTGATAGTGAAGAAATCGCAGATGAGTTCGTAAAGGTATGCTCGTATTCAAGCAGATCCACATGGTCAAACTCGCCTCGTCACTACAGGAAGTAATCGCAAAGATTTACAGTGATAAAGAACTGCTGGCGAAGGTAGACGAAGAACGCAAGGAATTCCGTGATATGCTGCTGGCGCGCGGAAGAGCTTTTGAAGAGGAAGCTAAGAAAGTTAATCTCAAAATAGTACCGTTTAGAGCAGGCTTTTTCGTATCTATTCCATGCGAAAATCCAGATGCATTAAGTGCAAAGCTTGAGGAGAGTGATGTGTACTGCGTACCGATGGACAAGGGCGTGAGAGTGTCAATTGCATCAATATCTGAGGCTAAGTGTAGAAAGCTACCTGCAATTATCAAGGACGCACTTCAGAGCTTATAGCCATAAAGTGTGGATTGTTAGTGAATATAATAATATTCGGTTACTAATGTATTGAAATGCATACACCGCTGATATATAATTATTAGGTGAACAAGAGAATACAACGAGCAAGGGGAGCGGTATCGCTGAGAGGTAATGGTGAAATACATTACGACTCTGAACCTGATTTGGATAATGCCAACGTAGGGAGAGTGCTGAATTACATGTGTAATACCCAAGCTAGGGTGTTACACATTTTTTATTGCACGAATGGTCATAGCGTTACATTAGGAGTTAAAACTATGAAAAAAATGGTTAAACAAGTATTAAAGAAATCATCCTTGCACGAAAAGCTGAGACTATATGGAATACTCGGAGGTGAAACTCTGCAAGGGATTACATATAGAGAAGCCACCATGCAAGCGATTGATGGCGGTATGACGTGTATGCAGGTTAGAGAGAAGCATTTAGATAAAGAACAGATACTCAAGATGATTTCCGAGATTAAGCCTATCTGCGACGAAGCAGGAGTTCCACTGATAATCAACGATGATATAGAAATCTGTAAAGTGTCAGATGCAAGTGGTGTCCACTTAGGTCTGAGCGACGGGTCAATAGCTGAGGCAAGGAAGCTTCTTGGAGAGGAAAAGATTATCGGTGCAACTGCACACAATCTCGAGGAGGCTCTCGCTGCAGAAGACGAAGGTGCTGATTACGTAGGTGTAGGAGCTGCTTTTGGTTCTAATTCAAAGGGTGATGCAATTAAGCTACCTAGCCTTGATGTATACAACCTGATTACGTCGTCGGTAAAAATCCCCGTTGTCGCAATCGGCGGCATCGATATCGATAATATCGGTACACTAGCAGGTCGTCATCTTGCGGGGGTCGCAGTTATTTCGGCTCTGTTCGGCACGCAGGATATCAAGAAAAGCGCAGAGGATTTAAGAAACATGGCTGATAAGCTGCAGCACGAAAAGTTGAGGTCGGGGATATGAAAATTCCGACTGTTCTATCGATCGCTGGCAGTGATCCAAGCGGCGGAGCGGGCATTCAGGGAGATATCAAGACTATATTTGCAGAGGGCTGCTACGGGATGGGGGTAGTCACCGGCCTTACGGTGCAAAACACCTTGGGCGTATCTGATGTTATGCCAGTGCCTACTGAATTCTTATATAGACAGATTGATGAGGTTATATCCGATATAAAACCGTAAGCTACAAAGATTGGCATGATTGTTTCGGCCGAGCAGGTCGATGTAATAGTGGGTCTAATTAAGCGGCATAGCCTTGAAAATGTAATCGTTGACCCCGTAATTGCCCCGACAAGCGGAGCAGCATTTGCGAGCGAAGAAGTGATGAAATCCATGATAGAAAAGCTCTTTCCGTTATCGACGCTCGTGACACCTAACCTGCCGGAAGCTAAGAGAATATGCGAGATTATAGGATGTCAAAACCTTAAGTTGGAAGATGATGGGCAGATGCAATATCAAGCTCAAGTACAATCTAAAGATATATCTCGAATTAAAATTCAGTCTCAACCTCAGTCTAAACCTCAATCTCAAACAGAGATTTATGGTAAAGCAGCAAATCTATCAGCGCCCGAGCTAGCATGTTTCATAGGTCAGAGGTGTGGCTGCAGTGTACTCATCAAAGGCGGTCATGCTGAAGGCAGTAGTGCTACGGATTATCTGTGGACTGCTAGTGATGAGAACATGATGGGATGCACTACTGAGTTCATAGGCGACAGGGTAGAGACAACAAGTTCACATGGGACGGGATGTGCACTATCCAGCTCAATAGCAGCAAATATGGCGAAAGGGCACACACTTGAAGCAGCTATTGAAATAGGCAAGGAATACGTGACAACAGCTCTTAAGAGTGATATGCGCATAGGAACGGGTAATGGCTCGATAGATCACGGAGCGCTCGTGAGACAATGAAAGAAATTTAAAGGGAAATGGGAAAGGGCAATTTACAATTGTTATTAATGGCCTGAAAGGCGGAAAAGAGGAAGAAATGACAAGGACTTATTCGACACAAATAGAAGCAGCAAGAATGGGTATAGTTACACCAGAGCTTGAAACTGTTGCAGCAAAAGAAAATCGCTCAGTGGATGAGCTGCTTCCGCTGCTTGCAGAGGGCAAGATGGTTATACCGGCAAATATACATCACACATCAATCGATCCAAATGGTGTTGGAGGAATGCTAAGGACGAAGGTGAACGTAAACCTCGGCATAAGCAGGGACTGCAAGGACTACAATATTGAAATGAAGAAGGTTATGAGGGCGGTTGAGCTCGGTGCAGAATCAATCATGGATTTATCAAGCCATGGTGACACGCAGCCCTTTAGAAGGAAGCTCTGCACCGAATGTCCAGCGATGATCGGAACAGTTCCGGTATACGATTCTGTAATCCATTATCAGAGAGATTTAAATACTCTCACTGCACAGGATTTCCTAGATGTCATCAGGATGCATGCTGAAGATGGTGTGGATTTTGTAACTCTGCACTGCGGAATAACACGCAAGACGATTGAACAGATTAAGAACGGTACTCGAGAGATGAATATAGTCAGCAGAGGCGGAAGCCTTGTATTTGCATGGATGACCATGACGGGTGAAGAAAATCCATTCTATGAGTACTTCGATGAAATCGTAGAAATCTGCCGTGAACACGATGTAACGATAAGCCTTGGTGATGCATGTAGACCGGGATGCCTAGCGGATGCAACAGATAACTGTCAGATTGAGGAATTGATTAGACTTGGTGAGCTGACAGATAGAGCGTGGGCTAGGGACGTACAGGTTATGATTGAGGGACCAGGCCATGTGCCAATGGACCAGATTGAGGCGAACATGAAGGTTCAAGAAACTTTGTGTAAGGGTGCGCCATTTTATGTGCTCGGACCTCTCGTTACAGATATTGCACCAGGATATGACCATATCACTGCTGCTATAGGTGGTGCTATTGCTGCCTGGTCTGGCGCTGCGTTCCTATGCTACGTTACACCGGCAGAGCACCTAGCGCTGCCAAATGTAGATGACGTTCATGACGGTATCATCGCTAGTAAAATAGCTGCTCATGCCGCAGATATTGCCAAGGGGATTCCTGGAGCCCGTGACCAGGACGATAGAATGGCGAAGGCTAGAAGAAAGCTCGACTGGGATGCACAGTGGCTCGAGGCGCTTGATCCAGAGACGGCAAAAGCAATAAGAGAGTCAAGAATGCCAGAGGAAGACCACTCCGATACTTGCAGTATGTGCGGAAAATTCTGTGCGGTTAGAAGTATGAATAAAGCGCTTTCAGGCGAGGTAATAGACATCCTATAAGACCAAGCACTATATAAATTACATCCCTAAATAGTCTATAATATAAAAGAAGTGAGCTTAAATGCTCACTTCTTTTATTTGGTGGCTGCTTTTCTCAGTTTACCAAAGCTAGGTCGTTCAAAGCTGATAGGTAGTAATTTAATTCTTAAATCACCAGCTTTGATATCATCACCGATAAACACACAACCTCGCTTTGACTCTGGTTCCGCCTGAGAAATAGCATAGTTACCATCGGAGACATCGAATCTAATCAAGGTGTCCGAAACAACCATAGTGCCTTTGGCACGAATGATATTCCCGTATCTCTTTTTGATCAAATCCTCTAGGAAGAATACAATATCGCCAATATAAGGCAGCTCTGCGTTTGGAACACTGATACTCTCGAACTCAGTTTCTTCCTGAATTTCAGGAATCTCAATGCTGCCATCTCTCTTTCGAAGCAGAAACTCTTTCCATGAGGCGTGTGGCAGACTGCTGTAGTGCTTGCTGATAATATTTGCATCAGAGTTAATAGCTTTTACCTTAGAAACAACTGCCTCTATATCAACATCGACTGACTTATCACACTTTGATAAGATAATAGTATCTGCACATTTTATCTGGTCGGTAAGTAGTTCTTGATATTCACGCATATGTTCGAAAAACTTATTTGGATCGATAATAGTGATCGGTGCTAGCATTTCAATCTGCTCATATTCAATCTGCGAAATGTTGTTTATTACATTAGAAAGATATCCGACGCCAGTAGGTTCAACGATGAGATATTCTGGTGCAATGGAATTCGCAATTGTAAGGATGTTCAAAGCAAAATCGGTCTTTCCCGTGCAGCATATGCACTTTTCCGTGAGCTCCCATACACTAAGTCCCGATTCTTCTTTTAAAATATCCTCATCAATATTAAGCGATGCATATTCGTTCTCGAGTATTACGAAATCCCGATTTAATATATTTGACATCGCCTTGATAAACGTGGTCTTCCCAGCTCCTAGAAAGCCAGAAATAATCAGTACCTTCATAAAAATGCAATCCTCTTCGCAATAGTTTCCGTTTCGAATAAATTAACCCCCCGGCCGCAGGGGAAATGCCCTAAGACATCCATCAGGGCGGGGGGATTCAGCTCTATTTGCCGATATTAACAACTGGCTTGATTAGGTCAGCAGGCTTATCCTTCATGAGCATAAGCGCATCCTCAACATGCTCAAAACCATCAAATCTATGTGTGATTAGGTGTCTAACATCGAGCTTGCCAACTTCGATTAGGCTAGCGAGCTTCTCGAGTCTTAGTCTACCACCAGGCATTAGTCCACCTGTGATCATCTTGTGACCCATTCCGCATCCCCACTCAACACGAGGAATTGTTACGTAGGTGCCAGAACCTAGGTAGTTTACGTTACCAATCTTTCCACCTGGCTTAAGAGCTTTGATGATAGGATCGAAGGATTCAACTCCGCCACCAGCAACGATAGCCTTATCTACTCCCTTGCCTCCAGTTAGTTCAAGAACCTGCTCATCGATTGATCCTTCCTTATAGCTGATAAAATCAGTTGCACCATACTTCTTAGCAGCTTCCCTGCAAGCAGGTCTTGTTCCTACGCAGATGATTCTTGAAGCACCCCTTAGGTTTGCGCCTGCAACACTCATCAGACCAACAGGTCCAATTCCGTTAACTAGCACAGTGTCTCCAAACTGAATATCTGCAAGCTCGACACCGTGGAATCCAGTAGGAACCATGTCGGATAGCATACAAGCTTCTTCTGGCGAAACAGCCTCTGGCATATGTGCGAGGTTGCCGTCTGCATCATTAACATGGAAGTACTCACCGAATACACCGTCTTTGAAATTTGAGAACTTCCAGCCTGATAGCATTCCGCCGGAGTGCATAGGGTATCCGCCCTGAGCTTCTAGGGAAGACCAATCAGGAGTTATAGCAGCGACCATTACACGGTCCCCAACCTTAAAATCTTTGACGAGCTCACCAACTTCTTCGACAACTCCACAGCCTTCATGACCTAGAATCATGTTGTGTCTGTCTCCTAGTGCGCCTTCCCATACGGTGTGAATATCAGAAGTGCAAGGGGATAAAGCTAGCGGTTTGATAATAGCATCAAGCGGTCCGCATTTTGGACGCTCCTTTTCAATCCAGCCAGTCTTACCAATTTCTAGCATTGCAAAGCCTTTCATCGTGTTACCTCCATTTTTGTATTTTTAATGTCATTAAGTGTTTTGTATGCAAGCCCTCTATGAGAAAGTGAGAATACCTGCCATTTGTTAATATATTGACATGAATTTGAAAAGAAAGCAACAAGATTATATTGTAAACAGAATCTAAAAATGTTGGAATTTTAAGGGTTGTAAAGAGCGACAGAAGGCGATAAGTCTTATATGCAAATGGGTACATAGGTTATAAAATATATTTAAATCTCAATATTGATAATTATCTATCAATATTATATAAAAACTTTAATCGTTAAAATCATCAATTAAAAAAATGAGCAGGTGGAGTGATATTTGGCACTAATAGGTAGATATAGATGTATGAACTATGCAAAAAGAATGATGAATATCGATAGCGTGATATATAATTGCATAATCGAAAAAAAGGGATTGACATTCACTATATCAAAGGTTATATTACGAGTAAGAGGGACTAACTCCTTGAAAATATTTCTGCATTTACGGGCAGGTATGTAATTCACAGCCTGCCTTTTGATAAATGCAAAGGTTAGATATAGCTAACTATATAAAGGAGGATATTGGTATGTCTTTAATTAATAAAGAAGTAGCGGATTTCAGCTCAGGCTTATGTGAATGATGAGTTTAAAACTATTACTAAAGCGGATATATTAGGAAAGTGGAGCGTTTTCTTTTTCTACCCAGCTGATTTTACTTTCGTGTGCCCAACGGAGCTCGAGGATCTTCAGATGAAGTATGCAGAGTTTCAGAAAGCTGGATGCGAGGTATATTCAGTATCTTGCGATACTCACTTTGTGCACAAGGCATGGCACGATAATTCGGAGAGTATTGGCAAGATTACTTATCCGATGCTCGCTGACCCTACACAGGCGCTCGCAAGGGACTTTGAAGTTCTGATTGAAGATCAAGGCATTGCGGAAAGAGGAAGCTTCATAGTAAATCCTGAGGGGAAGATTGTGGTATATGAAGTTAATGCAGGAAATGTTGGAAGAAATGCAGAAGAGCTGTTCAGAAAACTTCAAGCTAGCCAGTTCGTAGCTGAGCATGGTGATCAGGTGTGCCCGGCTAGATGGACTCCGGGTGCAGCAACACTGAAGCCTGGGATTGATCTAGTAGGGGCTCTATAGATATAGCTAGAGCAACTAAATGGCAACTAGGTTGACTAAGAATCAGCTAGAGTGGATAAGTGATAACTAGAGTGATTAAGAGATAGCTAAAGCACCTATAGATCATATATAGGCCACATAAGTAGCAAATCATAACGAAAAAAATTGGGGATGCTAATGCATCCCCCATTAATTGTTTGGTGTTATATCTCCGAGTATCAGAGCTTATACAATGCCCTGCATCATCATAGCTTCTGCAACTCTCTCGAATCCAGCGATGTTAGCGCCAGCTACGAGGTTTTCACCGAGGTTGTACTTAGCACAAGCTTCCTCTGTGATCTTGAAGATGTGAACCATGATGTTCTCTAGCTCGTCGTATACTCTCTCCTTGTTCCAGATGAGGTGCTCAGCATTCTGTGCCATCTCGAGGCAAGAGCAAGCAACTCCACCAGCATTAGCGGCCTTGGCAGGAGCAACTACGCAGCCATTCTCCATGAGGTACTGAACAGCCTCGTTTGTTGTAGGCATGTTAGCTCCCTCAATGAGGTATCTAGCTCCGTTAGCAACCATTTCCTTAGCCCAATCCATAGTGATGTCGTTCTGCATAGCGCAAGGTAGGTATGATCAGCCTTAACTTCCCAAGGTCTCTTTCCAGGGATGAACTTAGCGTTAGGGAACTTCTCACGTAAGGTGCGCAAACGTTCTTGCTCAATTACGTAGCTCAAGAAGCGTGTCGATCTTCTCTGGTGTTGTGATTCCTTCCTCGTCGAGGATGTATCCGTCTGGTCCAGAAATTGTGATTGGCTTAGCACCTAGCTCAACTAGCTTAGTGATTGTTCCCCAAGACACGTTACCGAATCCGAAAACAACTGCAGTCTTTCCTTCTAGGGAATCACCGAAGTGCTTGAGGACCTCTCTAGCGAAGAATACGATACCGAAACCAGTAGCTTCGGTTCTTCCGTTTAGTCCGCCGTTTGTAGTTCCCTTACCAGTCCATGTTCCATCGTACTCCTTAGTAATTCTCTTGTACTGACCCATCATGTAACCGATTTCTCTGCCGCCTACACCCATGTCTCCTGCAGGAACATCAATGTTAGGTCCAATGTGTCTATAGAGCTCTGTGGCAAAGCTCTGGCAGAATCTCATAACTTCTGCATCCGACTTTCCAGCTGGATCGAAGTCAGAACCACCCTTACCACCTCCGATTGGAAGTCCTGTTAGGGAATTCTTGAAAATCTGCTCAAATCCGAGGAACTTAAGGATTCCTGGGTATACGTTAGCCTGGAATCTTAGACCACCCTTATATATCTCTAGAGCGCTGTTGAACTGCACTCTGTATCCTCTGTTAACCTGAACTTCACCATTATCATCAACCCAAGGAACTCTGAACGAAATCATTCTTTCAGGCTCGATGAGTCTCTTTACAAGACCAGCCTTCTCATACTCAGGATGAGCTTCAAGAACTGGCTCGATTGATAGTAGAACTTCTTCTACAGTCTGAAGGAACTCAGGCTCGTTTGGATAGTTCTTCTTAGCGATGTCGATGTACTTTTGTGAAATATTAGCCATTTTAAACTCCTTACAAAAAATACAATATAAAAATGTATAAATTCTGGTGCCTCTGCACCATATAGTTGAATTTTTAGCACTCTGATAATACGCTGTCAACGTGTATACAATATGCAGAAATGCGCTATAAATAAAGTCAGAATGATGATTATTCAATACTTTGACAGATTTTTTTAATATTAGATTAATGCAGGGCACTATGATAAAATTAAAAGTAATTGTTTTATGGAAGAAAGTTGAGAAAAATGGATCTGAGCAGACTTAATAAAGAGCAACAAGAAGCGGTAAAGCATATGGAGGGACCACTGCTGATTTTGGCAGGTGCTGGAAGCGGTAAGACCACTATGATGACTCACCGTATAGCATACATGCTAGAAAAGGAGTAAGCCCATATAATATCTTGGCTGTTACATTTACAAATAAAGCTGCCGGGGAGATGAAGGACAGAATTGAGTCGCTGACTGGAGGTACTCGAGGCATGTGGGTGATGACATTTCACGCCATGTGTGTTCGCATACTTAGAAATCATGGAGAGGTTCTAGGGTTTAAAAACGGATTTTCGATATACGATGAGTCAGATAAGAAGGCTCTTCTCAAAGAATCGTCAAAGACCTTAAGATTGATGAAAAGATTTATCCGGTTTCTTACCTTGGGAGTGTAATAAGCTCTTGCAAGGAGGCTGAGGAAGATCCCGACGATTATATAGAGAACAACTCTATGAATTTCAAAGCCGAGACGGTCGCAAAGGTATATGCGAGATACATGGAAGATCTACAGCAGAATAACGCTATGGATTTTGATGACCTCCTCTGGAATGTAGTCAAGCTGTTTGAAGCGAGCAGCGAGGTTCTTTCGTATTATCAGCAGAGATTTAAATATATAATGGTAGACGAGTATCAGGATACAAATTATCTTCAGTACAAACTCATACATGCTTTGGCGGAGAAGAGCCATAATCTATGCGTGGTCGGTGATGACGACCAATGTATTTATCAATGGAGAGGTGCAGATATTAGGAATATTCTCGACTTCGAGAAGGATTTCCTGAAACCAAGGTCGTCAAACTAGAGCAGAACTACAGGTCTGATGCCAACATCCTAGATTTAGCTAACTCTGTCATTGCTAACAATAGAAACCGTAAGGCGAAAGAGCTTTGGACGGACAGGAATGAAGGCAGCAAGATAACGTACCGAAGACTCGAGGATGAACAGCGAGAGGCTTGGTATGTAGGCGGGGAAATTCAGCGTTTGCATGATGAAGAGGGTATTCCGTTTAACGATATGGCCATCTTGTACCGAAAGAATGCACAGTCTAGACCGTTCGAAGAAAAGTTTTCATTTAGAGGCATCCCGTATAGGGTTTTAGGCGGCACTAGATTTTACGACCGCAAGGAAATCAAAGATGTAATGTCATATATGCACCTCGTCGAAAACCCTAGCGATGACGTGGCGATGGCGAGGATAATAAACGAACCTAAGAGGGGGCTTGGGCCAAAGAGTCTCGGCGGAATAGTTTCATATGCCAAGGCATACAAACTAAGCATATTTGAAGCGCTCAAGGAGCAGGAGGTTCTGGGGTCGCTGTCAAGGAAATCGAGAGCTGCAGTAGAAGATTTAGTTACGATGCTCGATGAACTAGGAACTGAACAGGATAACATGGAGCTTTCAGATATATATGATAATCTGATTAGACGCTCTGGTTATCTGACAGCACTCGAAGCAGAAAACACAGTAGAAGCGGATGCGAGGATAGAGAACATCCTGGAGCTACGATCGGTGATAGCAGAATTCGAGGAGAAAGCAGCAGGCTCAGTGCTGACAGATGAAGAAGACGAGTTCAGAGAGGGGAGAGAGATAGGCTAAGAGAAGATGGATTTGATGTAAAAGAACCCACCTTGCTCCAGTCATTCCTCGAGAGAATCGCACTGCTGTCGGACATAGATAATAGAGATGAGAGTGAAGATGCGGTTGTGATGATGACGCTACATAGCTCTAAGGGACTTGAATTTCCAGTGGTTTTCATGCCGGGTATGGAAAACGGTTTGTTCCCAGGATCAACATCTATGGATGATCCAAGCAAGATGGAGGAGGAGCGCAGGCTCTGTTACGTTGGAATTACAAGAGCTATGAGAAAGCTTTACTTAACAGGTGCGCAGACTAGGATGCTTTACGGCAGGACGGACTTCACGATTGAATCGGAATTCATGCGAGAGATGGACACGGATCTCTTAGAGGGTGATCCGACAGTTGCAGAAAGAACGGCTAGTGCTGGTGGAATCCGTGGAGACGGAGGAATACTCGGGATGAGAGAATTCAAGGGTAGATATGAAGGTAGTGCGGATGGATATGATGCCAGCTTCGGAAAGCCATTTGATGCACTAAAATTCGCTAAGAAACAGGCTTCCAAGGGTATAAGCAACGAAGGCTTTGAGGCAGGAGACAGGATTCGCCATCCGAAGTTCGGAGAAGGTCTCCTCATAGACCAGGATGCTAAAACTCTGACTATTGCCTTTGATTCCGTTGGGATTAAAAAGCTTGGCAAGGGCTTCGTCAAGCTAACTAAAGTCGAGTAGTGACTACCTAGGCAATGGGATTTACAGGAACTAATTCACTAACAGTAAGAGAATTAAATAGGGGACATTATGAATCTTGATGACAAGAAGAGAAGGATAGAGGAGTTAATAGAAACTCTTAACGAGGCTTCGGCAGCGTACTATGACGAGGCTAGTGAGATTATGAGCAATTACGAATACGATGCGCTGTACGATGAGCTTGAATCGCTTGAGAAGGAGACGGGGTATACTCCTCTGAATAGTCCGACTAAGAATGTCGGCTACACAGTTCAGTCGGAACTCCCTAAGGAAAGGCACAGAAGCCGTATGCTTAGCCTTGATAAGACTAAGAGCCGTGAGGAACTTGCGGCTTGGCTTGGGAATCATGAAGGACTCTTATCATGGAAGCTCGACGGTTTAACTGTAGTCCTCACATACGAGGGAGGAGAGCTAGTTAAGGCAGTGACACGCGGAAACGGGGATATTGGCGAGGTTATCACGCCTAATGCACGTGTGTTTGTCAATGTACCAAAGCACATTCCTTACGAAGGACATGCCGTGATTCGTGGTGAGGCGGTTATTACCTATGAGGAATTCGATAGAATCAATGAGGCGATTGACGACGCAGATGCAAAGTATAAGAATCCGAGAAACCTATGCAGCGGTAGCGTAAGGCAGCTAAATAGCAAAATTACAGCTGAGAGAAATGTTAGGTTTTACGCTTTCACACTCAGCGAAGCGGATGGCGTTGATTATGAAGGGCTGAGATCCAACCAGATGAAATGGATGGCGGAGCAGGGCTTCGACGTGGTTGAATTCGTGAAAGTGGATAACAAGAATATTTTCGAAGCGATAGACAATTATGCAGAGAGAGTGCATAGTTTCGAGATTCCGTCTGATGGCCTCGTGCTGACATTAGAGGATTTAGAATATGCGGCTACACTTGGAACGACCGCGAAATTTCCGCGTGATTCTCTGGCTTTCAAGTGGGCAGATCAGCAAGCGGAGACAATTCTCCGTGAAATAGAATGGAGCCCATCGAGAACGGGTCTGCTAAATCCAATTGCTATATTTGACCCGGTAGAACTCGAAGGAACCACAGTTAAGAGAGCATCGGTTCATAATCTTAATATAATGGAAACCCTGAAGCTAGGCATCGGTGATACTATCACCGTATACAAGGCGAATATGATAATACCGCAGATTGGCGATAACCTTACTAAGAGTGGGAATATTGAACTTCCTAGCCATTGTCCAGTATGCGATGGTGCTACAGAGATAAAGCTTATGACAGGCACAAAGGTGCTTACATGCACCAATCCAAATTGCCTGGCTAAGCAGGTGAAGAGATTTTCTCTATTCGTATCGAGGGATGCGCTTAATATCGAGGGACTATCTGAACAGACCTTGCTAAAGTTCATAGGACTCGGCTATATCAAGTCTTTCGCTGATATATTCCGACTAGAGAATCACAGGGATGAAATCGTAGAATTAGATGGTTTCGGTAAAAAGTCATATGATAAATTATCATCATCGATAGAGAAGTCTCGCCACACAGTACCAACTAGGATTCTTGTTGCACTTGGTATACCTGGAGTTGGTGTTACTACTGCAGCTCAGATTGCGAGAGCTTGTGAGAATAAATGGGCTAAGATCTCTTCGCTCTCTTACGACGAACTTATAGCCATAAGTGGCATCGGAGAAGTTATGGCTAGAGACTATGAGTCTTTTTTGGCAGATGAACACAACAAGTCTGTCGTTTTGGATCTAGTGGGCGAACTCGACATAGATGAGAGCTATGAGAAGGCCGGGGAAGCTTTGTCGGGTGAAATCTTTGTAATAACTGGCAGCCTTGAACATTATAAGAGCCGCACCGAACTCAAGAAGGAAATCGAGGCACAGGGAGGGAAGGTTGCAGGAAGCGTTAGTAAAAACACCAGCTATCTCGTGACCAACAATCCTGAATCAGGTTCGTCGAAGAACAAGGCAGCGGCGGAACTCGGTGTAAAAATCATAACAGAAGACGAAATTCGTTCGATGCTCGGATATTAGGGGGTTATCGAAAAGTCTATTTCGATATATAATAAATATTCGCAGTACTAAATTTTTAAAGTGAGGAGGAAGGCCAATGGAAAAATACAAACTTGATTGACCAGGAACAGGCTTTTGAAGAAAGCAAAGAAAAAGATATTCGAACTCCTCGAAGAGAAGAAATATTTCCGTTGTAGGGATGAACTGTTAAAAATTCAACGCAGTAGATATCGCTGAGCTACTTGAAGAAGTGATGCGAAAGTATAGCATGCAGACAGCTATCATACTGTTTCGCACGCTTCCAAAGGGTGCTTCTGTTGAGGTATTCGCACACTTTGACGTTGATGATCAGGTTGAAATCATCAATATTATCACTGATCCCGAGATTAAATACATAATTGAAGAGCTGGATTTCGACGATATGATCGACGTGCTTGACGAGCTGCCGGCCAATATCGTTGACAAGATTCTAGACAAAACTCCTAAGAATGAGCGAAGACAGATAAACACTTTCCTAAAATACAAGGAATACAGTGCCGGTTCGCTGATGACGCCGGACTATATCAATCTGCGTAAAAATATGACGAGGCGTGAGGCGCTGGATCATATCCGCGATGTGGGAATGAACTCCGAGACGATTTACTCATGCTACGTACTCGACGGTGGGCGTAAACTCGTAGGGGTCGTATCGCTCAGGAGTTTGGTTCTTGCAGATGAGAATACTAAGGTCTCCGATATTATGAAAGAAGACATCATCTTCGCACACGTCGATGATGACCAGGAAGAGACTTCTGAACTTTTTAAGAAATACGGTTTTATCGCGATACCGGTAGTTGATAATGAAGACAGATTGGTCGGAATCATCACTTTCGACGATATCCTCGACGTAATCGAAGAAGAGAACACAGAGGATATGGAGCGTATGGGAGGTGTTATCGATAACACAGACAAGGACTACCTCGATACACCCGTCCTGATGCACGTCAAGGCTAGACTGCCGTGGCTACTAGTGCTCATGGTATCTTACGTGTTTACCGGGGGCATGATTGCTAGTTTTGAGAAATCGCTTTCCGCAGTAATCGCGCTAGTAGCTTATATGCCGATGCTAATGGGTACTGGTGGTAACTCAGGAACTCAGTCGTCTACAGTAATTATCACAGGTATGGCCACGGGCGACCTCGAGTTATCGGATGTTCTTAGAGTTCTATGGAAGGAATTTCGCATAGGAATTATAGTCGGTATATGTGTCAGCATCTTGAACTACATGAGGATAGTGGCATTTGACCATAACGGCTCTTTGGTAGCGCTTACGGTGTGCCTGTCGATGGTATTAATCGTTATCATCGCAAAATGCATAGGGGCTCTCCTGCCTATGATTGCTAAGAAAATCGGAATTGACCCTGCGCTTATCGCCGGTCCCATGATGGCTTCACTTACCGACATGGTTGCGCTCGGCACGTATTTTACGATGGCAAGGCTGGTACTTAAGATTTAGCAGTGTAAACGATATTCCTAACATAATAGGAATATGATAGCGGTAACAGCTACAATAATTAAATTATCAACGACAATAATAACGACAATAATCAATAATATAGAAATCAAGATTCAAGCGATTTCTTTTTAAACACCAATACAAACGGCTTAATTAGTTTCAAAATTTCATTGTAGGAGGATATGGTGAATACTAACAACTATGCTGAGCTCGCTGAAAAAGCGCGCAGAATCAGAATCAATGCTCTAAAGGCAATTCATGCCGCAAAGTCAGGTCATCCGGGAGGCTCATTGTCTTCGGCTGATATTCTCGCAACGCTGTATTTTGGCGAACTAAATATCGACCCAAAGAATCCAAAGATGGTAGACAGAGATAAATTTGTGTTATCCAAGGGTCATGCGGTTCCTGCGCTTTACGCAGCACTCGGTGAGAGAGACTTTTACGAAGTAAGTGAAATGATGACGCTCAGACAGGTGGGGAGCAAATTCCAGGGGCACCCTAATATGCGTAAGGTTCCTGGGATTGAGATGTCAACCGGTTCTCTCGGACAGGGATTTTCCGCAGCAGTAGGAATGGCTGTCGCAGGCAAGATTGATAAAAATCCTGGCAGAGTATATGTGCTCACTGGTGACGGAGAACTTCAAGAGGGCATAGTGTGGGAGGCTGCCATGCAGGCATCTCACAGGAAACTCGATAACCTGGTTGCTATCGTGGACCTCAACGGACTTCAGATTGATGGCAAGGTAAGCGATGTAAAGAGTGTGTGCCCGGTAGACGAGAAGTTTAGGAGCTTTGGGTGGAACGTGATAAGCGTAGATGGTCATAATTTTGAAGAACTGACCACGGCATTTAAGGAAGCGAAGAGCTCTAAAGGTGTACCAACTGCAATTATCGCTCATACTCACAAGGGCAAGGGCGTATCATTTATGGAAGATAATGCTGGCTGGCATGGTAAGGCGCCAAGCGACGAGGAGCTGGCTGCTGCGATAGAAGAGCTTGGAGGTGACAACTAATGGCAGATAAGATTGCAACTAGGGCTGCATACGGAGAATTCCTGGTGGAAAAGGGCAGAGAACGCGATGATCTTATCGTAATGGATGCAGACCTATCCGGTTCGACCAAAACTAAAGGATTTGCAAAGGCTTATCCTGAGAGATTCGTAAACTGCGGTATTGCTGAACAGGACTTGATAGCTGAAGCAGCTGGAATTGCTCTCTCTGGTCATGTTGTGTGTGCTAGTACATTCGCTATGTTCGCTGCAGGTAGAGCATATGAAATCATAAGAAATTCAATCGGTTATACAAATGCAAATGTTAAGGTGTGCGCAACTCACGCAGGTATTACAGTTGGAGAAGATGGTGCGAGCCATCAGACTTTCGAAGATATCGCGCTCATGAGGGAGATTCCTGGCATGCTCGTTGTAAACCCCGCTGATGCTGTAAGTGCTAAGAAGCTTTTAAATGAAGTGGTTGATACAGATGGTCCTGCGTACGTTAGACTGGGTAGATCTGGAGTGCCAGTGATTTATGATGAGAGTTCTGACATCAAGATTGGGAAGGCAAATGTAATTCGGGAAGGCAGCGATGTGACAATCATCGCAACTGGAATCATGGTAGCAGATGCGCTCGAAGCGGCTGAAGAGCTTGCAAGTGAAGGTGTCTATGCTCGTGTAATCGATATGCATACTATTAAGCCAATTGATGAGACGGCGATTATAAACGCAGCTAGAGAGAATGGTCCGATTGTAACCGCAGAAGAACACTCGGTTATCGGCGGACTCGGCAGTGCGGTGGCAGAAGTCGTGGTTAAGAATAAACCAGTGAGAGTTGAAATGGTAGGACAGAAGGATACGTTTGGTGAATCCGGAAAGCCGGCTGAGCTCAGAGAAAAGTATGAACTTACAAAGGCTGATATCGTTAAAGCCGTTAAGAAAGTAATCGCGTAAAGATTAAAAAAATAATAAAACAACATAAAATTATAAAAAAATAGCAACTCTTTTAGTGAATTATTCTTCACACAAGGGTTGCTTTTTTTCATTTGCAAATACTAGGGTTCAGAGTGGATTTTTGTTTTTAGCTAGTAAAAAAATTTAACAAAAATAATATGAAATTAGTACAAACTCAATTTACAATGTGATGAATAAGTGATATAGTATGAATTGTTTTATAACATATGGACTCGAGGGAATTGGGTTCAAGAGCAATTGGCGAAACGTATTATATTAATACCTAATATATATTCGTTACTTGCAATTATAATTTTATTACTTTAGGAGGTTTTTTATGGAAACTGGTGTACAGAAAAAAAGGTAGACCGTTTGGATTCTATGTATGCTCCATGGGCTTTACATTTGAGAGACTTTCGTTCTACACAGTAAAGTACATTTTGGCAATGTGGGTTGCTGCAGATGTACTTAAGGGCGGCTTAGGAATGGGTCAGGTTAAGGCTACTGCTATTTCCGCAGGGTTCGTAGCTTGGACATATATCACACCTATGTTCGGTGGATATATCGCTGACCGCTGGGTTAAACCTAGATGGTGCGTGCTTATCGGTATGCTTCTGATGGGTGTTGGCTACATGATTGCATGGAAGGCAACATCACTAACTCTTGTATACGTGATGTTCGTATTCGTAGCTGTTGGTACAGGACTCTTCAAGGGTAACCTGTCCGGAATCACAGGTCAGCTATTCAACAGTGCTGAACAGCTCGACTCCGCATTCTCAATTCAGTACACATTCGTTAACATCGGTTCATTCATCGGAACAACATTCATTGCTCCTCTTGCAACAACAGGTATGTTCGGTGTTCACGTAACTTACAGAACGATATTCTTGATCACAGGTATCTTCCTGTTCATCGATGCTATTTGGTTCTTCGTAGTTGGAGGCAAGGCACTTGGTGAGGCTGGTATGTCACCATTCAAGAAGGACCAGAGAGAGTTCGTATCTGCTGAGAAGAAGGAGAGCGAAGAGTCTGCTCCTCTAACAACAGGAGATAAGAAGAGAGTTGCAGCTGTACTTCTAGTTATCGTCTTCTCGATGGTATTCTGGATGCTATGGTATCTAACTTACTATCCAGCATACTTCAGATTTGGTTACGGAGATGGAGCGGAGTATCTGAACAAGGCTAATTGGGTTATCGCAGGTCACAAGATTCCAACATCATGGTTCGACTCTGTGAACGCGCTAACTTGCGTGGTTCTCGGACCAATTCTTGCTGGTGTATGGCTAAGCTTGCTAAGAGACCTCAGGGAGATTTAAGTATGTACAAGAAGACAGCTCTAGGCTGCGGACTTCTAGGACTTGCATACTTCGTAATGGTATTCGCTAACAGCCTAGCTGGAGAGAACGGACAGTGCTCAGTTCTATGGATTGGTCTCGTTTGCATCATGATGTCAGTTGGAGAGATGGTATTCTCACCACTCGGTAACTCGTTCATCAACAAGCTAGCTCCTGCTAAGCTTTTAGGACTTCTTCTGGGAACATGGGCCAGTAGCTGTATTTATATCTCAGTTCATCTATCCTAAGATCTACGCTTGGACTTTAACTCAAGACTTCGGTTTTGCTTACGGTCTACTAGGTGGAATCGTAATCGCGTTCGGTGTAATTCTATGGATCCTCAGCAAGAAGCTTGATTCTTGGGCTGAACAGGAATAATACATACAATACTGATTTACACTACAAATCGTATATATTAGAATTAAAGCGAAGGGTATGCCCTTCGCTTTTTCACATCTCTCTAATATAGAATTTACGAAAGCAGGTGCGTTATGGAACTGAGGAGAGGAAAAAATATTGCTTTTACGATAATATGCGGCATGTTCCTACTGATAGTCAGAATGGTTTTGAATATTTCATATTCTTTTATGGTTCCGTACAAGGTTCAGATTATATTAGGTGCATTTTTCTTAATCTATGGACTTGCATTAGCATTTTGGGAGATAAAGAATGATCTGCCGCTATTCTGGGGCGCTGGAAGATCGTTATTTAATATCGGAGCGATCAATAGCTCGATGATTATTGGAGCAAGCATCTTCTTCTTTGCAAGTAATGGAGTCCATGGCATATGTGCATTTGGAATTGAAATAGCTCTATATGCATTGATATCCGTATTCGAATGGAAATAATATAGTGCACAGAATAAATACAAATATAATAGCGATAATTATAAAACTTTCAATTGACATATGATATTAAAGTGATATCATAAAGATACAAAGAGGCGCTTCAGACGATTTATAAAACCTTTAAGCATAGGTTTTTACACATTAAATCTTCTAAGGAGGTTATCGCTATGAAAAACATCAAGAGAATTGGATATTTAATCGTAGTAGGACTTGCTGTATTGTTAATCCTCGCTGCTACGGGAGGAAACGACCTACCGATGATACTATCTTTTGGCATAGGGACAATTCTTGCACTTATTGGCATCGCTCTCGCTATCTGGGAAACGAAGACCGATAAGCCTATGTTCTACTCATATGGTAAGAATTGGTTTGGCGGGTATCTTAACAACAGTGCGTTTATACTGGGCATAGCTGTAGGATTTTTCGCAACGAAAGTTATATATGGACTTACAGCACTCGGGATAATTGCTACGCTATATGCAATAATTATTGTTGCCCTTAAAAATAAAAGTTCAGAGGCTATGTAAATGCTAGTTATTAAAAGTTAATGCGAAAGCTCACCTTGCAGAAGGTGAGTTTTTTTATTTCTTTGAGAAATTGTGGTTGCAAATTTAGCTGCATAAATATACTAACATACTAAAATAAATACAGAAAATTATTGATTTACAGATAAAATGGTGTTACTATATTCATATCGTTAAATGATTATAGAAAGTAAGGAATCAAAATGGATGCTTATATCACAGGTTTTCTAGTTTCATGTAAGGGAATCCCCGCAACAGTATTTGTTAGTGTATTATCAGTTGCCATAGGATCGGTAGTCGGACTGCTGATTGCTCTCATGAGAACATCAAAGAATAGATTTTTAAGTGGGATCTCAAAGTTATATGTCGATATAGTTAGGGGTACCCCTATGCTCGTGCAGGCGCTTATATTCGCCTATGGAATACCGGAGTTCATACAAGCACATCTGTTTACTTTAAATGGGCAAACCTTATCATACCTGCTATAATCGTTTGTGGGCTTAATAGTGCAGCATATATGTCTGAGGTAATTCGCAGTGGAATCCAGGCTGTGGATAAAGGACAGATGGAAGCAGCGAGGTCGCTCGGTATGAGTAAGACTATGGCTATGAGACTTATTATCATTCCGCAGGCTGTTAAGATTATACTTCCAGCGGTTGGAAATGAATTTGTAACACTTATCAAGGAGACATCTGTTCTGAGTTATGTAGGAGTGCATGAGATTTTGCGTAAGGGTACACTGCTGAGCGCGGCAACATTTGAAGCATTTCCGGCATACATAGGCGTAGCATTAGCTTATCTGCTACTAACACTGCCTCTTTCTAAGCTAATCGCTGTTCTTGAGCGACGTGGCAAGGGAAGTGAGAAGAAGATAGGGGAAGAGAAAAATAAATCAGTGCTCGAGGGAGGAGCAGCGTAATGATAGAGATTAAGAAGCTATATAAATCATATGGAGATAATGAAGTGCTTAAGGGCATCGATCAGACGGTAAGCGAGGCGGAGGTGCTGTGCATAGTAGGACCTTCAGGCTCTGGAAAATCCACGATGCTTAGATGCATTAATTTACTTGAAGTTCCTACATCCGGAGAGGTATATATCGATGGGGAACTCGTGACAAGCCAGAATATCAATGAAATCAGAACTAAGATGGGGATGGTGTTCCAAAACTTCAACCTCTTTCCGCATATGACGGTACTCGAGAACGTGACCTGCGCACCTATCAATGTTAAAGGTGTGAGCAAGGCTGATGCTGAAGCCAAAGCCATGGAGCTTCTTACGCGAGTTGGACTTGATAACAAAGCCAATGCCTATCCGCGCTCCCTATCAGGAGGTCAGCAGCAGCGTGTTGCGATAGCAAGAGCGCTAGCTATGGATCCTGAGATAATGCTCTTTGACGAGCCTACATCTGCACTTGATCCTGAGATGGTAGGAGAGGTTCTAGATGTAATGAAGGACTTAGCCAAGGAAGGGCTAGCGATGATTGTGGTTACTCACGAGATGGGGTTTGCCAAGGAGGTAGCTGATAAGGTCATCTTCATGGATGAGGGCGTTATCGTCGAGCAGGGAACACCTGAAGAAGTCCTTGTAAATCCATCAGAGGAGAGAACTAAGAACTTCCTGTCCAAGGTTTTGAGCTAATAGTATGCTGGACGCTACTGTATTACAGTTAAGCCAGCTAGTTAAATGCTGATATGTAGTGGCTCCAGAAGTACGCACAACAATATTTTGCGCTATTTAGTTTTTATGTGAAGATTTGTGATTGAATTTGTTAAAAAATAGCACGGTATAGTTACTATATACCGTGCTTTTGTAGTGTCTTTTGTTTATTTTTCAGCGTTTTTGGTGTATAATACTACAATCTGTTGGTGTATCTAGGAGGTCATATGATCGAATTTAAGAATGTTACTAAACATTATGGCAACAACGTAGGACTAGAGAACGCAACTGTTCGCATTGAGAAAGGCGATTTCGTCTTCCTCGTTGGACCGAGTGGTGCGGGTAAGACAACCTTTGTAAGGCTGATACTCAATGAAATTAGCACGGATAAGGGAACCATTGTAGTTGCCGGTAAGGATATAACAAGACTGTCCAGAAGGGAGATCCCAGAACTGAGGCAGAAGATTGGAATGGTGTTCCAGGATTTCAGACTTCTTGAAAAGAAGACTGTGTATGAAAATGTCGCTTTCGCTATGGAAGTAGTACATGCTAAGCGCAAGGATATCAGGAGACAGGTCCCATACGTGCTTGACCTAGTCGGCATTCTCGATAAGCAGGACAGATATCCTAATGAGCTCAGTGCTGGTGAGCAGCAGCGTGTCGGTATCGCTAGAGCGATTGTCAACAATCCACGTGTTCTAATTGCGGATGAGCCAACTGGAAACCTTGACCCTATTACAGCTATGGAGATTATGGAAATTCTGGATAAGATTAATCTTCGCGGTACTACAATTCTCATGGTTACACATGCGAAGGACATCGTTGACCAGATGAATAAGCGTGTAGTAGCGATTGAAGATGGTCATATTGTCCGTGATGAGCAGGGGCAATATGGATTCTATAACGAAGAAGAATACTACGATTACGATGAGGGGGGTAGATAAATATGTTTTCTAGAGCAAAGTACACTCTCAAGCAGTCGGTTTCGCAGATTGGTCGTAACAAGGGTATGAACATCACTGCAGTACTTGCTATTTCGGCGATGATGCTTATCCTCGGATTATTCTTCGTAGCATTTGTAAACGTTGACCTTTTTGCCAATGTTATCAAGCAGGATTACAACATCGTTGAGGTATTTTTAAACGATAACAATACGGATGCTGTAAATAACGATATCGGGAGCAAACTTAAGTCCACAGAAGGTGTGGATAAGGTTGAGTTCAGGTCTAAGGCAGATGCAATTAAGATCATGAAGAAGCGTTGGGGGGATAACGGTTATCTTCTCGACAGCCTTGCGGACAACCCTCTACCTAACTCGTATCTCGTGTATGTTAAGGATAAGTCGGTAGCAGATAAGCTTTCCAAGAGTGCAACATCCATTTCTGGTGTTGAAGATATTAAGTACTATCAGGATACAGTTGAGAAGCTGCAGAGGATAACGAATTTCATTCAGACAGCATCGATTATTACAATGATTTTCCTTATAATCGTATCGGTTATCATCGTTGCTAATACCATTAAGCTTACTGTATTTGCACGTTCTAAGGAGATTAGCATAATGAAATACCTTGGAGCGACGGACTGGTTCGTAAGAGGACCATTCTTGTTTGAGGGAATTATTCTCGGGTTTGTGTCGGCGACGATTTCAACGGGGCTAATGTTTGTTATATATTCGAGGCTCATCGGAGTAGTTGGACCTGATATCATGAGGATGCTATCGGTACCGGTAGTTCCAACAGGATACCTGATTCCTAACGTAATGCTCATATTCATTGCGCTTGGAGTGGGAGTAGGTACCTGCGGCAGTATAATCTCGATAAGAAGGTTCTTAGATAGATAAGGAGGAGATGAATGACTAGGGTGAATAAAACAAAGTGTGTAGTGGTTTCACTGCTCGCCTTAACTATGGTTGTGTCGGCATTTGTAACATCTGTGCCGTCATATGCAACTAGTGCCGCTCAGAAGAAGAAGGAAGCGGCAGCAGCAGCAGGAGCGAAGTCTGCTGAGTTTAGCGCTAAAGTTGGTGAAGCGACTAAGAAGGTTGAAGAGCTAGAAGCTAATATTAATAATGCGCAAGCGGAGATCAATGCGACACAGGCAAAGCTCGAGGCAAAGAAGGCTGCTGTAAGCAAGCAGACTGAAGCTCTAAATTCAAGGCTTAGAGCTATGTATAAGACGGGTACAGCGGGCTTTATCAATGTAATCTTGAGTTCAGGCAATGTTAGCGAACTGATAACAAACGTTAGTATGGTGCAGAGGGTGCTCTCTAGTGACAAGAAGCTTCTCAGCACACTTCAGAAGGACTATAAAGAGATTGAATCGCTTCAGAATCAGCAGATTAAACAGGAAAAGATTCTGGAGAAGAACAAAAAGGAAGTCGAAGCAACTCGTGAAAAGTACAAGGGGCTTGCGGATGAATATTCTAAACAGCAGGATCAGCTAAATGCTGAGGGTGATAAGCTAGCAGCAGAGGCAGCAGCAGCTCAGGCAGCAGCAGAGGAAAAGCTTAGAAGGCAGCAGGCTGCGCAGGCTCAGAGCCAGTCTTCTTCGAGTAGTTCGAGTAGCTCGAGCAGTTCAAGTAGCTCAAGCTCAAGTTCGAGCAGCTCAAGCAGCTCAAGCTCAAGCCGTCCAAGTGCACCAACTACTTCAAGCGGATATCAGTGGCCAGTAAGCGGTGGAACTATAACTTCTCCTTTCGGATGGAGAGTTCATCCAATATTCAAGACAAAGAAGTATCACGATGGTGTAGATGTATCAGGTCTCCGAACGGGTACACCTATTAGAGCTATCGCTAACGGTTACGTTACCAAGGCATCATACTATGGTGGGTACGGTAACTGTGTAATGATTTCAATCGGAAACGGATACACAACGCTTTATGGACATATGAGTGGATTTGCGGTTTCTAATGGTCAGTATGTAACTAAAGGGCAAGTTGTTGGATATATAGGAAGCACGGGCTGGTCAACAGGTCCGCATCTTCATTTCAGTTTAATCAAGAACGGTACGTATATTAACCCAATGAGTTTATTCTAATTATATGAATATAGATATTTTTAAAAGCACTCCAGTGCTGAGTGAATTATTGAGAAAAAGAGGGATTGAAGGAGATGCGGAGCTCGAAGAGTTCCTTTCTCCGAGTCCTAAGCTCGCATATGATCCATTCCTGCTAGCAAATATGCATGCGGGAGTGGATTTGTTGTTAGATGCTATATACAGCGGATCTAAAATAGTTATATATGGTGATTATGACTGTGATGGCGTAACTTCGACAGCTCTTCTGATGAAGGTTATCGGCTCTCTCACAGACAATGTGACTTACTATATACCTTCCAGACTTGATGAGGGCTATGGACTTAATAAGTCAGCCATAGACCAGATATATCAAGACGAAGGCGAGGTTATCGTCACAGTTGACTGTGGGTCTGTGTCAGCCGAAGAGGTTGCATATGCGAATAGCCTTGGCATCGAGACTATTGTGACTGATCACCATACTATAAAAGATGTGATTGCGCCAGGAATCGTCATCAATCCCAAGGCGCCAGAAGATACTTATCCCTTTAAGGGCCTTGCAGGGGTAGGGGTAGCATATAAACTTGCATTAGCGCTTAGTCGTAACTGTGAAATCCCTCGCAGCCTTATTACAGAAGTGCTCGAACTCGTTGCGATTGGAACTATCGGAGATGTAATGCCGCTAGTGGATGAGAACCGTTCGCTTGTAAAGTATGGTCTCAGACTCATGAGACTTGGATTTAAGAACAAGGGATTAAGAAGGCTCGCAGAACTATCAGGTGTTGATTACAACAATATTACTTCTACGAACGTTGCTTTTTCGTTAGTTCCTAGGATTAATGCTGCTGGCAGACTTGGTGATGCCTCGCTTGGAGTTAGAGCATTGCTATCCGATGACGATGATGAAGTAGAGCGTCTATGCACAAAGCTTATGGAGACAAATACGAAGCGACGTGAGCTACAGCAGGAAGCTTTTGAAAACTGCATAAGTCTTGCGGATGATGAACTCGAAAAGGGTGATTTCATAATGATTGAGGCCGACCATGCTCACGAGGGGATCCTGGGAATTGTAGCTGGAAATCTCAAAGAGCGCTACAATAGACCAGTTGTTATTGTGTCACCAAACGATGGGCTCCTCAAAGGGACTGGCAGATCTATCGAGGGAATAGACTTGTATTCTCTGCTGAATCGCCATTCAGAGTATTTTGTGAAGTTCGGTGGTCATAAGGCTGCTTGCGGATTCACGATGGAGACTGAGAATCTTGAAAAGCTTAGGGCTTCGTTAAACGAAGATATGGCCGGACTGCTTGCGGATAATGAAAAGTTATTTGGCAGGGCGATAGAGGCGGATATGGATATAATAGTTCCGGATACAAGTATAGAGCTTGCGCGAGCGCTAGAGCTTTTTGCCCCGTTCGGAGCAGGAAATCCAGAACCAGTGTTCAGATTCGAGAAGGTGCAGGTTGTAGATTGGAAATTCCTATCGGATAATAAACATGCGAGATTTTCCGTGATGCAGCACGGAAGTGCCATTCAGTGCATAATGTTCAATAAAGCGATGGATGTGTATAGACTGATTGCTAACAATAAACCTCTGACAGTTTACGGAGTGATGGACATAAATAGGTGGAAGGACAGAGAGAATGTTCAAATCAGAGTCCTCGATATTGAAGAGGCATAGAACATTATTAATCGCATTTGCCGCAGGGTTTGGAACTGCGGTAGTTTGCGCTGTGATTTTCATGCATATTGTGCTTGGAGGGAGACTGATATCTCAGTACAAACTCGACCAATACGAGGCCCTAGATGATGAGTTCGGCAAGTACTATGACATTCAGAAAATAATCAATAACAAGGCATACTACAAGCAAGACACTGACGAAGTCGATAAAGCTGTAGCTCTTGGCATGCTAAAGACACTGGATGATAAATACGCCGAATATATGACGGAGAAAGAGTACGAGGCATTTGAACGCAGGTATTTAACATCGTATTCTGGCGTCGGAGTAGCTCTTAAGCTTGATGAAAATGATAAAATCGTGGTTAATAGGGTCCTATCTGGAAGCGATGCAGAACAATCAGGGATTCTAGCGGGGGACGAACTCCTTAAAATTAATGGCAAGAATGTAAAGAGTCTAAACGATGCAGCCGAGCTAATGGAAGGCGGCGGAGACAACGATGTCGAATTTACTATCTCGAGAGGGGGAGTCGTTAAGAAGTACAAGCTCACTCGTTCTAAAGTTGAAGATGATGGTGTGACATATGAGGTGAAGGATTCATCAAAACACATAGGATATATACGCATCAGTACATTTAGAAAGGGAACTTCAAAAATCATTCAAAAAAACGCTATAGAGATGCTTAAAAACCGAGGATTGCAATAAGATCATCGTTGATATACGCGGCAATACCGGAGGGGTAGTCGAAGAAGCATTTGGCTCAGCAGACGAGGTTCTTAAAAAAGCGAAGCTCGGCAAGATAGTTTCCAAGAAAAAGACCAAGAAATACACTTCAGATGACAGTTCGGCTGATGTAAAGCTTGTAGTCCTTGTAGATCAGGATACAGCAAGTGCGGCGGAGATATTTGCGGCTGCACTAAAAGCAAACGATGTGAAAATAATTGGAACTAAGACGTACGGAAAAGGTGTAATACAGACGATTTTTAAGCTTAAGGGTGGATCTGTGGTGAAACTGACGACTGCAGAGTATATCGATCCAAATGGCAAAAGGATAAATGAAAAGGGCGTAACGCCTAATGTGGAAGCAAAGTCTGGAGACGTAGCAATCAAGGAAGCGATGAAGCTGCTTGAGAGCAAGTAGGGGGCTCGCAATGTATTTATTATATACAAATGAATACAAAAGGAATTCTGCGCATAGTAGAGAGCTACTTGCAAGGAGCATTAGAAAGCTTGCTGGGAGTGGGTGTAACTTAGATGTTCCGCAAGAATTAGCTATACTTACAGATGGAGAGCTCCTAGGTTATATATCGGATAATATCGAGTTCAATAAAAATGGAAAGCCTCATATCGCTGGGATTCCAGATTATTCAATCTCTCATAGCGAGAATACTTGGGCAATCATTTTTTCAGATACACCATGCGGCCTTGATATACAGTATAATAAAAAAGCGAAGCTCGAGAAGATTGCTGTAAAGTTATACCAGAAAGATGAGCAGGAGAGTGCAAATAGACTAGGGACAGATGAATTCTTCCGCATATGGTCAAGGAGAGAGGCACTTATCAAAGCTGTAGGAAGCTCTGTCTTCTACGATGCTCCGAGCACAATGTGGGTAAGTGCTTCATATGAAGGCTATCTGTGGCGCATCTATGATATTTCGCTAGGCGCTGAGATAAGTAGTGCTGATAATGCGGGAGCTACATCTAGCGATGGATCATGCAGGAGAGAGAGACGGCTTTACGCAGCAGTAGCGGTAAGAGATGATTCTGCATTTGGAGGAACTAATAATCTGCAGGTATCTACGCTTGATTAATAAACATGGGTAATATTAGCGCCGAAGGTATGTGGCAGCAAGGAGCCTCCCGCAAAATATATTACCGATAGGAGTATATGAGGATATGAGCAAGAAACGCGGCGTCGGTGACGAGGCTATGAGATACCTATCGCACCGCATGAGGACTGAGCAGGAGATGCGTCAGCACCTCAAGGAGAAGGAATATGATGACTCCGAGATAGAGGGCGCAATTGATGATCTTAAGGCTCACCACTACATAGATGATTATGAATACGCGCTTGCTTTCTACAGGAATTCCTTCGAGAAGCTAAGGGGAGGTATGAGAGCCAAACGTGAACTCGAGCAGAAGGGCGTCGATGCTCTAACTGCAGAAAATGCCTTAGAAGATTATAAGTACGAAGCGGGTGTAGATGAGCTTGCAAATGCCAGGCGGATAGCAATAGAGAGCATATACGGCTTTGAAGCGACGAGAGGGTACGAGAACTCGGCAGAAACCGTGCTACTGGATCCTTCATATAGCGAAGAGGCAGAATATCTGGATGAACGCAAGATAGCATCTATGGCTAGAAAGCTAGAGAACAGAGGATATACCCGTGGTGTTATCTATAAGATAATCTCCGAGATGCGTAGCTGGAGATCAAAGCATAAAGGTAAAGCAATAAATATATGAATACTATTATGATATTGTTATTAATTATGTGTCTAGGGTCGATGCTCATGAGCATCCTCGTTCTGATGCGCACGAAAGGCAATGAGGAGCGAATGGATACGTATTTTAAGGCGTACGGCGATGCTATTGCCAAGAGTCAGATGACGATGTCCGAGCATCAGGATTTGAGGCTCAAAGAGCTAAATGACAGCATGGCGAGGCTTCGTGCTGAGAATAACACGCAGATCGAGAATATACGCCATACGGTCGATGAGAAACTGCAGACGACTTTGGATACAAGGCTCACAAAGTCATTTGGATTAGTGAACGAGAGACTAGAGCAAGTGTACCGGGGACTCGGTGAGATGCAGTCAGTCGCACAGGGAGTTGGTGATCTCAGAAAGATACTGTCTAATGTAAAGACTCGCGGCATACTCGGTGAAGTGCAGCTTGGTTCTATTCTCGAGCAGATGCTTCCGCCTAGCCACTACGTTAAGAATGCGAGGCTTAAGGAGAACAGCAGGGAGAATGTCGAGTTTGCGATTAGACTTCCTGGAACGGACGATCACGATGTGTTCCTCCCTATCGATGCGAAGTTCCCTGGAGATGCTTATAACGCACTGCTTGAAGCATATGACCTAGGGGAGAAAGAGGCGATTAGCGAGGCGAAGAAGAAGCTCGTTAATAGAATCGAGAGTGAAGCCAAAGACATCAACTCGAAGTATATCAATCCACCGATTACGACGGATTTTGCAATACTCTTCCTTCCGTTCGAAGGACTGTATTCTGAGGCGATTAATGCTGGCCTCATCGAGCCACTGCAGAGGAAGTACAAGGTAACCATTGCTGGACCGACCACGATGGCAGCACTTCTTAATAGTTTACAGATGGGCTTCAACACTTTAGCGATAGAGAAGAAGAGCAGTGAAGTGTGGGAGCTACTGCACGCTGTACAGAAGGAATTTGAGAGATTTGAGGTGGTTCTAGCCAAGTCACAAGGGCACTTAAAGCAAGCTAGTGATGATATCGATGAGCTGGCAGGCGTACGCATGCGCCAGATGAAGAGAGCGCTGCAGAGAGTAAATAATATTGAAGGCGAAGAGGAATAAGTATGAAAATATACGCCATTGCGGATCTTCATCTTTCCTTTGATGAGAGAATAGATAAGCCGATGGACGTCTTTGGACCTGGCTGGGGAGACCATGCAGAGCGAGTTAAAGCTGCTTGGACCGAGCTGGTTACAGACGATGATATTGTAATAATTGCAGGAGATATATCGTGGAGCCTGAAGCTAGACGAGGCTATGGCTGACCTGGAATGGATTCATGAGCTGCCTGGTCAGAAGGTGCTGCTGCGCGGAAACCATGACCTCTGGTGGTGCAGGATTCAGCACCTTAGGACGCTCTACGACGATATGCATTTTCTGCAAAATGATTGTTACTATGTAGAGGCATTAGACCTTGCGATTTGTGGCTCACGCGGCTGGCCGACACCTGACGCTACTACGTATACAGAGCATGATGAAAAGATGTATTTGCGTGAGCAAGGCAGACTTAGAAATAGCCTCGTAGAGGCGAAGAAAAAGGGCGCATCGAGAATTATCATGGCGATGCACTATCCACCGGCGAAGGTGGAAGAGACGGAATTTACCAGGATTATGCAGGAATACGGTGTTACGCAGTGCGTCTATGGTCACCTTCACGGCATGGTCGCGTGGACCAATGGTATCAAGGGCGAGCATGGTGGTATAGACTATAAACTCGTTTCACTAGACTACCTCGGTGCGAAACCAAAGCTAATTTATGATAGTGAACAGGAAAGTAACGATAAATTAAAAAAGAGGGCACTTATAAGTGAAATATGCATTTATCATTAATCCGATTGCTGGAAACGGCAAGAAGGCAGACAAGCTTTGCAAAGAAATCAGTGCAGCGGCGCTAGATTCGGAATTCGACATAGAGCTACATTATACGACTGGACCAGGTTCTGCGACGCACATCGCAGACAAGGTTGCGGCTTCTGCAGAGCGAGACGGCGAAGAAGTGCGAATCTATGCTTGCGGTGGGGATGGCACTGTAAATGAAGTTGCAAATGGTGTATACGGCCATGCAAATGCAGCACTCGGAGTTATCCCGATTGGCAGTGGAAATGACCTTATTCGTAACTTCGGAGGCCCTAAAGCCACGGATTATAAAGAGCTCATGTCCCAGTTTTTGGCTGAGGAAGAAGTGATTGATGTTATGTCGTACTCATACAAGAGAGATGGAAAGAGCCATAACAAAATAGGGCTTAATGCGTTCAATATCGGTTTTGACGGAAACGTTGCGATATTGGCGACTTATTTTAATAAAAAGACTTTTATCGGTGGATCGTTATCATACGGGCTTTCGATTTTTCTAAACCTCATCGAGAAGTCGGGACAAAATCTACAGGTTACTATAGATGGACAGCAGCTATTTAAGGGGCCGCTGATGATGTGCACTATTGGAAACGGTAGGTTTTGTGGTGGCGGAATTGAGAGCAGCCCAAAGGCGAAGCTCGATGATGGACTTCTAGATGTGCTTGTCGTGCACAAGATTCCAAGGCGTACTGTGCTAAAGGTTCTACCTAAATTCTCAAAAGGAAAGCTCAATGAGATAAAGGGAATCGAGAAGATTACTGAGTTCAAGCAGGGAAGAAAGATCGATATCATCCCTAGAAGTGGACATATGAAGTTTGTCGTAGATGGCGAGATAATGGAGACTGACGAGCTTAAGATAGAGGTTAAGGATAGGGCTATGCAGGGTGCTAGTGCCGTATCTTCAGGTTTAGCTGAAGGTTTAAGGAACTGATTGAGCGTATCGATGCGAGGCATTTCAGTAAAGAAAACAATCTTGATTGGAGATTAGAGATGAAAGCTTGGGATAATCTCAGGAAGAGTTTTAAAATAGCGATTTTAACGGTGCTTTGCACAACCATGGTCTTCAGCACCGGTTTGCTTTACATGATTTCATATGGTGCTAGCGATACAGGCTCCGCAAGATCATCTAAGCAATCGGAAGCATCTAAGAAGTCAAACGAAGCAAAGAAGGTACATGAACCTGAGATAAATGCAAAGAGTGCGGTTTTATATAGCGAGAATACGAATACGGTGGTCTTCTCGAAGAATAAGGATGAGCGCGTAGCTCCATTTAGCACTACGAAGCTGATGACGGCGCTGCTAGTCGTTAAGCACATCAAAAATCTTAATCAGAAAGTTACGATATCAAAGGAGGCTGCAGCTCTTGGTGGCTCTTCGATGGAGCTCAAAGAAGGAGAAGTTGTAACGGTTAGGCAGCTTCTGTATGGACTGATGATCTTGTCAGGGAATGATGCCGCTTATAGCCTCGCAGAGGTCGTATCGAACGGCAATGTAGATGAATTCGTCAAGATGATGAATGACGAAGCGAAGGCTCTGGGCTGTAAGGATACTAATTTTGTAAATCCGAACGGAATGAAAGAAGAAAATCATTATACTACAGCTAGCGATTATATGAAGATCGCTAGGGCAGCGCTTAAGAACAAACAGGTCTATAAATTTGCAAGCACTAAGAAGTACGAGATGGGAGCGACCAACCTAAACGAAGCGCGCGTCATGAAAACCCATACCGACCTGATCAAAACCAGGAACTCGGGTGTAGTTGCTGGCAAAACTGGTTTTTGGAACGGTGAAGCTTCGATCGTGCTCGCTTATGATAAGAAAGATCTGAAGATGGTACTCGTGCTGTTCGGTGATGATAAGGAAAATCGTCCGAAGGATGCAAAAGCGATTTTTGAATATGCATACAAATATCTAAAGGTGAATAAACCTGTCGCAAAAGGTAAGAAAGTCACAAAGATTCTCGTTCGCGGTGGCAAGAACACCATAGTCGATGCCTATGCAAGTGAGACGGCTTACGCGTATACCGAGAAGGGTGACCGTGCAAAGATAACTGTAAAAATAAAGCGTGATTGGTCCATCAAGGCTCCACTAAGGAAGGGGGATCAGGTGGCGGTTGCAAAGGTGTATGTCGATGGTAAGTATGTGTCTGACGCACCGCTCGTAGTGAAGCAGAATGTGAGTAAGGGATGGATTACATCCGAGGCATATATATCTAATCTAGGTGCTATGATATTAGGTCCAGTTCTAGTTGTTCTAATCGTGATTGCTTGCCTAGTTAAAAGGCGCAGAAAGAAAGCTGCGAGACCAATTGGAAAGCATGATAAGGGCAGGTCTAAGTAGACCTAACTGTTAGCTTAACGTATATAAGCGCATCGTTATATCGCTTGCGACTACTTGCGTACACCATAAGCCTATGCTATAATGACCTTCGCGGTATTCTGCAGAAGCTTCCGCCCCGTCTTGGGCTTAGTTTCTGGTTGAGGCTTTTGACACATATTGGTCGCTAACCTCCGGGATATCATTTGTGGAGAGGTACCCAAGAGGCTGAAGGGACTGGCTTCGAATACCAGCAGGCGGGTAACTCCCGTGCGGGGGTTCAAATCCCCCTCTCTCCGCCATAAAAAATAGGTAGCACTTTATGTGCTACCTATTTTTTATGTAAAGACAGGGATTTGAATCCTCAGGGGTTCTGCGGACCTAGCCCCAATGCTGAGCGAAGAGAGGCAGAGGGATGGCAGGTCCCAGACACAGACCGTCCGCGATTGGCGAGCAACTAAAGATAAAAGCGAAGCCAGAGAGGAAACGGTCGAGCTGCAAAATCCCCCTCTCTCCGCCATAAAAATAGACGGTGCAATTAAGCACCGTCTATTTTTATATGCGAGAAAGATTTCGACCCCGCTGGGGGTTCTGATGATGTTGGACAGTCCGAATTGGTAAGGCGAAAAGCATTGAAAACAAGACTATCTCAAAAAATACTAATGCAGACATAACTAATAAGTTGATATGGAGGATTTTTACAGTGGTTTGTATTATAATAAGAAATATAAAACTACTGTAAAGGAGATAAACTATGACACTTAGCTATAAACCCTTAGTAGATACTTATCTTGAGCTAGGAACATTTTTAGCTAGAAAATTTGATTCTGTTGATGCTATTCCTAATAGCGGTTACATTGTATTATGATAGCGATAACCATAATTATGGCCATTAACATAGTGGCATTGTTGTTTGTGCCTTTATCACCTATGGTTTTTTTATCAACATTGTTAATGGCAAAGAAATATAAAAAAAATGACTATGGTGATTTGTTGTCAAAGAAAAATCGTATCGTGAGCTTTGTGGTAACAGTTGCAATAGGAGGAGCATGTGTGATGTTGGCATACATACTGCCGTATCATGAATATTATCCCAACTTTATTAGAAGATTGTGTGAAACAATTGGAACAATAAATATATATTTCGCAATAAATATATTTATTACAAAGAAAAAAATGAAAGATAGTGACGACACATAGTTTGAGTTACGAATAAAAGCTTTTGAAGGTTGGATAGACTTTTAAAAGCGTTATTTTCTGAAGAGCCTGAAAAATGGAGGAAAATCACAAAGAAAGAATTAGAAAAAGACGGAGTGTTTGAAGCCTTTGTCTACAGTCTTAGGTAGCACTTAATGTGCTACCTGTTTTTTTAAAAACTAAATATATTAATTCGCATTGAAATTAAGAAGTTTTTTTCCTTTTCTAACCTTTTATTGTCAAATTATGCTTATAATAATATAAGACGATATATAAAAAAGCAGCAACAAGGCTGATATACTTAACCTCATCACTGCAACTATCAATCCGATAGCTTCCCTAGCTACATTGATTATAGCAATAAGGTATGGTTAAGGTAAGGGGGATAACTATGACTAGTTTTGAAATATTCTTATTAATAGCATTCACAGTTAGTGTATTAACGGGAGCTGCATGCATGTTTGTACCCAGAAATCCAATACTTGGAATTAGAACCGCTTGGTCTGAGTATAACGATGTCACGTGGAAGAAGAGCAATAAATTTCTAGGCATACTACAAATAATTGTGGGAATAGTATCTATGATTACTTTTTTTACTATATCCAGCGATATGGCTGAAATAGTTTTTCTGGTATTACTGATCGCATCTTTCTTGATTAGTGTAATATATTCCAAGTTTGTTTGCGCAAAAGAAAAAGAAAAGCACTGATATCTAAACTAGCTAAGCCTATTAGATTAACATGTGGCAGGTCTACGTTAACTACCACACAGTTCATAATATCCCATTTCGTCGAGATCCTTTTTAATTTCATCGACCATCCAAATGTATAATGCGTAGTCAACTATTACGGCTCCTATACCATCACCATAATGAACCCATTCAGGAACTTGATTGCTCATTTAAAAGTTCTCCAGTCTGTAAAGGTAAAATCTAACTATATTTTAAATCTTTTGACCGTAATTTGATGCATTTTAATTGTATTTATATGCCACATAACTCCTGCAATAACTTTAATTACGACTTCTTATAATGTATCATATTAAGTACTTAGGAAGAGCGTTATCGGAGGACGGCACATGTATAGAGAAGAAATCGCAGCTATTTCGAATGGAGCAGAAGCTAAGGTTAGACTTCTTAAAGAAAACCCTGGCGGATATATTATTATGTCACTACTCGGAGGAATATACATAGGATTCGGAGTGCTGATTTCGTTTACTCTAGGCGGGCAGCTCCAGGGCGAGCCTTATGCTAAGCTCGTCATGGCTATATTCTTTAGCATAGCTCTCAGCCTCATAATAATAGCTGGGGCAGAGCTCTTTACAGGCAACAACATGATTCTTGCCGTCGGGTATATGAAGCAAAGAGTGACGCTAGCCGATGTCCTCAAGATATTTGTCATATGCTGGCTAGGCAACGTTATAGGTTCGGCACTTCTCGCTGGACTGTTCAATTTGACCGGTCTATACATAGATGGTACTCAGGCAGCGGTAGTCGGTGCAGCGGCGGTAAAAATGAACCTTTCACCTATCGCACTTCTTACGAGAGGTGCGCTTTGCAACTTCCTCGTGTGCCTTGCGGTGTGGTGCAGCTTTAGATGCAAGACCGATGCAGGCAAGCTCATCATGGTATTCTGGTGCATCGTTACGTTCTTTGCCACGGGGTTTGAGCACAGCGTTGCTAATATGACGATTCTTGCTCTTGCACTTATTAATAATGGCGGGAATGAAGCTGTTACTGTCGGTGGATATTTATATAATCTCGGACTAGTGTCGCTTGGAAATATGATAGGTGGCGTGCTATTTGTAGCAGTTCCGTATATCGTGGCAGCCAAAGAAAAGTTCAAGTAAATTCATGAAGCGACAAGAAAATTCACAAAATGATATGAAATAAATTAGTGTTAATAGAGTAAAAGAGGGGTGGCTAAGCCATCCCTCCTATCGTATTCAAAGTTTTTAATTGTAAGATTGTGCTACTCTTTACCATCAAGTAGAGCGAATTCCCCGTAAACTGGTTTATATAGTTTATAGTGACTCGAGCCAATGAGATTCCCGGTCCTCTGTTCGAACATCTTCACCTCGTATTCTTCGGCTGTATAGACAGCTCTGAACCCGATATACTGCACCTTGCCCTTTTCGCCATTTAGCACGACTGGATTAGGTACCTTATTATTAATGTCATTAACAAATAAAGGCGTATAAGGTATATTACCAGTCATACGCTTATTAAGCGCATCAAGGGCATTTCTGTTCGTAAAACCGTTGTCTATAGATGCGTGCTTCTTCACACGATAACCAAGAGTATCGCCAGTTACGTATGCACGGAAGATCACAACCCTATCCGGTGTAATTGGGGTGTCATCTACAGCGCTCTTTACATTGCTAGATGAGCGTTTATAGGAGCTATAATGTTTGTATTTTCTTACTAGCGTGTTTCTGTAATAAACTCCATGGTACTGCTCAGGCTTAGCGTCATGTTCGTTTGAACGTCCAAGCTTAGTGCTACCATAAATTGAAAGTACAGGCAGAGCTAAAACAATAGCAATCGCTATAGCTAACGCTTTTGATTTCTTCATAATTCTATCTCCATTGCTTAAAGTACACTTTTGATTATAGAGGTGTTAACTGCTTGTACCATATAATTACCATATAAACTGATTAGTGTAAATGGGGGGGTAGAAAAAACAATTTAATACATTACTAATAATATATAAATAGTTGAGATGATATATATTGTAGTTAAAGTCGGTAGAGATTTTTCAATTCATAATAGTTATGACTAAAACGCACACAATCGATATAAATATAATTACAATATATATTGACTATCTTTTTGACTATCTGAATCGTTATTACTAATAAAGGGAGGAATTTTTCCAAAACTGGGAGGATTATACTTTATGAACATTAATACGGATTATATATTAATCCGTGATGCAAAAAGAGGGAATACTAAAGCTGTGGAGAGAATAATCCGCAAATACTATGTTAGTATATTTGATTTTTGTAGATATCATTCTAACGATGTGTATACAGCAGAGGATCTAACTCAAGAGGTGTTTTTTTAACTTTTATAAAGGGAATTCACCAGTATGTTCATAATGGAAAAACTTCTTAATTATCTCTATACAATTGCAAGAAATAAATGTATTGATGAGAAAAAAAGAATGAGAAACACAGAAATTTCAATTGATTGTGTGGTGAGTAGGCTTAATTCGAGTAGTGATAGCTACTGTAGTGATATTGAGTATCTTGATACGAAGATAGCAGTTGAAAAGATTGCCAGATGACATACGAGAGATAATAGTGTTGTATTTTTTTCTTGGCAGAAAACAAAAGTGAAATTGCAGAAATATGTGGAATTGGATTACCTCTTGTAAAAATATAGATTGAAAAAAAGGTAAAGAGATGATAAAAAGAATTTTTTTGGAAGGAGAAGTATGAATAAGAAGAATTTTTTTCCAATAAAAAAATAGAACTTTTGCTTAGAAATATGCCACGAAAAATTTATATCTGTTCCAGCAAAAGAATGCCATAGATAATACAGTTTTCAAAGCAACAGAGCTTATGATAGAAAGGGAGCAGATAAGTCGTATTAACTTTGCTGAATTTCTTATTTTTCAAATGAAGATTATGAGGAAGCGATGGTGGATTCTTCAAGGCGCATTACTTTTTATTTGCATGTCAGTGGTTGTATATATCTAGTGATGCTAATTATATATATAGAGGATGAGTATTTTTTTGCTACATTGTTTGTAATATTAATAATCCCTGAATTATGGGGAATATGAAATGCAAATCAATGGAAATAGAAGAGGCTTCATTGTTTGATTTAAGAAAGGTATATGCAGCAAAAGCTTATAGCTTTTTGGACTTGTGGATACGATTTTTTTCTAACATTCTTTTGCGCTGCTGTAACACAACTCCAGTATTTTTTTACTTGTAGATATATTAAAAGCAATTCGTTTTTTTCCTGTTATGATTGCAGCAACAATATGTATGATGGTTTTTCTCGTGCAGAAATCCATTTAGTGAACTAACAACTATGGTTATTTGTATTGTTGCCAATTTACTTTTGAGCGACTATAGTTCTTAATGAATCAATTTATTATAAGATAACATCATGGATATGGATTGGATTATTTGCTGTTTCTATTTCTTTAATTATTTATAGTGTACGCAAAGTTATAAATAATACCAGCAAATATAAGGAGAAACAAACAAATGGATTTAATTTTTGGATAGAGTGAAAAAAATTTTTTTAAAAAAATACGATTGTTGTAGATGATGTTTCAATTAGAATGCAATCGGGTATATATGGGCTTTTAGGCTCAAATGGTGCTGGTAAGACTACTCTGATGAGAATGATTTGCACAGTTATGAAACCTACAGAAGGAACTATTTATTATGAAAAATAAAGATATCTTTCAAATGGATGAGAAGTATAGAGATATTTTTAGGATATTTACCGCAAGAATTTGGATTTTATCCAGATCTTACTGTTAAAAACCTATCTAAGGTATATTTCTTCCTTAAAAAGGGCTAAAGCAAGATGTCGTAAAAAGGCGTATTGATGAGTTGCTAGAGCTTACTGGAATGCAAAAAGATTCATTTAAAAAAAATGA
>BNJU01001377.1_pt1 | contig 92467 bp, 104 predicted proteins | sample 8539281 | NCBI WGS metagenome assembly BNJU01 (sample SAMD00202456, study PRJDB9452) | human saliva metagenome | isolation source: human saliva | place: Japan
AAGGAGTTCGTTTGAAACTAGTGAGCTTTATCTTTCCTAGTATCTATATTGGACTGATACTGCTAAATTTCCTATTCCAGTTGGATACGATTTTGGCTTGGATTGCGGTATCGGTCATCTATCTTTATGTTACTGTCAGCCAGTACAAAATCGTTAAACGTTACTATAAGTAAGAAAGTGAGAAGAGGCCTTATGTCACAAGTGATTCAAGTAGAGAATATTTCTAAAAGTTTTGGAGATAAAAAAGCTTTAGAACGGATTAATTTTCATATCGATCAAGGAGAAATTTTCGGATTTTTAGGACCATCTGGATCGGGAAAAACAACCTTAATTAATATCCTAACAGGCCAGCTTGATGCCGACAATGGTCAAAGTAAAATCCTTGGTAAGGCTTCAGATACTATTAATGCTCAGGATTTGGTGAAAATTGGCCTAGTATCTGATACAAGTGGCTTTTATGAAAAGATGACTCTCTATAAAAACCTGCAGATATATGCGAAATTATACGGTTTAAAAAATGAACGGATAGATGAAGTTTTAGAGCAGGTTGGTCTGTTAGAAAGCAAAAATATTGTAGCAGAGAAACTTTCGACAGGTATGAAGCAGCGGATGTTTCTAGCCCGGGCTCTTTTAAATAATCCTGAGGTCTTATTCTTGGATGAACCAACGAGTGGACTTGATCCTCGTACTTCCAAGGTGATTCATGAGCTTTTGCTTGAGCTGAAGAAAAAGGGAACAACCATTTTTCTGACAACGCATGATATGCATGAAGCGAGCGCCCTTTGTGATCGACTGGCCCTGCTAAATAAGGGAGTATTAGTAGAATATGGCGAGCCGAAAGCTATTATTCAAAAATATAACACAGCCAAGAAAGTTAAAATTAGCTATGAAAATGGAGAAACCGAGCAAATTTCGTTCTCAGAATTGGCTACAAAAGACCTAAAATTAGCTATTACAGTACATTCTTGCGAACCTACATTAGAAGAAATCTTTATTCAATTAACAGGAGAAAAATTAGATGTATAAAAAAATTAAAGCTCTCACATGGCTGCGTACTCAGATTATATTGACAAATTCTTCTTTGCTTATGTCCGTCCTGCTGCCCTTTGGCCTCCTCTTTTTATACAATATGATTTTAAATAAGAATGGCAATGCAGGTCAAGGACTATTGAAAATGATCCTGCCTATGACTTTTGCTATGAGTGGCGGCTACATGGTGTCTATTATGATGGCAGAAGACAAGGAAAAGCGCAATCTAAAAACCTTGATGCTGAGCGGGGTTCGTTCTACTGAGTACCTCTTATCCATGTTGGTTTATCCCTTCCTATTTACAGTCTTTGCCTTGCTTTTTTTCCCATATTATTTGCATGTAGACCTGTCTGGCAAATGGCCTATCTATCTTTTGATCAATCTCTTCATTATTGTTATTATCCTTTTAATCAATCTTTTTATCGGTGGTATTTCCAAGACGCAATCACAAGCTCAAGTTTATAGTTTATTTCCGCTGATGCTGATCAGTTTCTTACCTCTATTTGCCGGTTTTGATAAAACGATACAGCATATTTTGCGTTTTACTTTTATGAATCCATTTATCAACTTCTTTGAAACAGGAGACTACTCATTTAAAATTGAAGATTTCTCTAATTTGGTGATTTGGCTTCTTATTTTTATCAGTGCAAGCACCTATGTCTTGAGTAAAGGCCGAAAATGATGGAGGAGCTTTTATGAAATTAATCAAAAAAATCAACTTTATGGAAGAAAAGAAATATGTAATCGGGCTAAATGTAGCGGGCCTCTTGCTGATTTTTCCCTTCTCCATGCTTTTTGCAAAATTGACCCAACTAATCTTCCGAGCCGATCATTATGATTTTTCGGGTCTAGATCTTGCCTACTTGTTAATTTTTACCTTTATACTTGTCATCATCCATGAGTACATCCACGGTTTCTTCTTCAAGTTTTTTGGTAAAGGGAAAGCCAAGGTTAAGTTTGGTTTTAAAAATGGGATGGCCTATGCGACTAGTCCAGGAACCTTCTACCATCGTAAGGACTTCTTGGTCATTGGTTTGGCTCCCTTTGTTTTGATTAGCTTGCTTCTGACCTTGTTGGCCATGCTGGGCTTGCTCAGTTCAACTCTCTACATGCCTCTGGCTAGTATTCATGCAGCGGGCTGTGTTGGTGACTTTTACATCGCTTTGCTGTTGTTGGGGCAGACTGATGATATTCTGGTCGAGGATACGGAGGTCGGGATGAATCTTTACCAGAAAGAAGAGCCTAGTCAGGGCTAGGAATCACTGGCATGAGATACTTCTTGTAAAATGTCTATTAACGTGTAATATACTTGATAATTTAAAGATTTAGAGTAATGTTGATCCTGCCTAAATGGATGGCAGCGTGATACCAAGTTTAAATTTAAGATAAATGAAACCCGAAGGACTAGAAGTTCCTTCGGGTTTTGTATATAAGAGAAAAATGATTAGACAAGTTCGTCAATAGAAGTGTAATCGAGTTTTAAGCCTTCTGCAACAGGTTGGCTAGTGATGTGGCCGTGATAAGTTGTGACACCTTCACGCAATCCAGCGTCGTCTGCAATAGCTTGTTTGAAGCCTTTGCCAGCCAAGGCTTCGATATAAGGAAGGGTAACATTGGTCAGGGCGATGGTAGAAGTGCGAGCCACGGCACCAGGGATATTGGCTACTGCATAGTGGAGAACACCGTGTTTCTCATAAACTGGCTCATCGTGGGTTGTCACGCGGTCAGCAGTCTCGATAACGCCACCTTGGTCAACGGCCACGTCAACAATAACAGAGCCGGGGCGCATTTGCTTAACCATATCGTCAGTCACCAGTTTCGGTGCCTTAGCACCAGGAATAAGCACGGCTCCAATCACGACATCTGCTTCGCGAACGCTTGCCTCAATGTTAAATGGATTGGACATGAGGGTTTGGATTTGATTGCCAAAGACTTCTTCTAGCACGGATAGACGTTTGGCGCTAATATCGAGAATCGTAACTTGAGCGCCTAGTCCCAGAGCGATACGGGCTGCATGAGTTCCTACAACACCGCCTCCGATGATGGTGACTTTACCTTTTGGCACGCCTGGTACACCACCAAGGAGAACACCAGAACCACCTGCCTGCTTGGTTAGGAAATGAGCTCCGATTTGAACCGCCATACGACCAGCAACCTCACTCATTGGAATCAAGAGCGGAAGATGTCCTTGGCTGTCACGAACGGTTTCATAGGCTACACTAGCGGTTTTAGCAGCTACCATAGCTTGGGCTAATTCGGGAGCAGCAGCCATGTGCAGGTAAGTGAAGAGTAGGAGATCCTCACGCAAGTACTGATATTCAGTTTCCAGTGGTTCTTTAACCTTAACAACCAACTCAGCTGCCCAAGCTTCAGCAGCAGTGGCAACGATTTTTGCACCTTGCTTTTCATAGTCTGCATCTGCAAAGCCAGATCCAAGTCCAGCATTTGTCTCGATCAGCACCTGATGGCCTTTTCCTACAAGACTGTGCACACCAGCTGGCGTCAGGGCAACGCGATTTTCATTATTTTTAATTTCTCTTGGAATTCCGATTAACATAGAGCCTTACTCCTTTTTCTAACGCTAGGATCTCCGAACACAGGACTACAAAGGAACCTAGGTCAATTATTGTGATGTTTTCATTTTAAAGGAAACTGTCGCAAAAAGCAAGAAAAAAAGGATTGTTTTAGGCAGGGAATTATGCTATTCTGATAAGAAAAATCAGGAGGAAGAGATGGGAAATATTTATGTTAAACTGAGCCAACATTCCAGAATTGAAACGGAACGATTAATCTTGCGTCCAGTGACTTTGGATGACGCACCAGCCATGTTTGAATATGCTTCGGACGAGGAGAATGTCCGCTATACCTTTGCGACCAACAGAAATCTAGAAGAAACTCGCAATAATATTGCCTTGTTTTACCTAGCTAATCCTTTGGGGCGCTGGGGCATCGAGCTAAAGGAAACTGGCGACTTTATCGGGACGATTGACCTGCATAAGATCCGCTTGGACTTGAAAACGGCAGCTATCGGTTATATTATCAATAAAAAATACTGGAATCAGGGCTACACGACGGAGGCCAATCAAGAAGTGCTTGAGCTGGCTTTTGAGGAAATCGGCATGAACAAATTGGTGGCCCTGCATGATATCGATAATCCTGCCTCTGGCCGTGTCATGCAAAAGTCAGGTATGATTTTTTCGCACGAAGAGCCCTACGCAGCCTTGGACCAGCATGAGGAAGGGCGCATAGTGACGCGGGTGCATTATTATCTGACTAGGGACCAATATTTTGCAAAAAAATGAGAAAGAATATTGACAAGTATCTATCTACATGATATAGTAGATAGGTAATGCTGATTTAGCTCAGTAGGCAGAGCGCATCCATGGTAAGGATGAGGTCGCCGGTTCGATCCCGGCAATTAGCATAAATACACAGAGAAAACCCTTTATTTACAAGGGTTTTTGTTATGTTTGCCCCAAAATATTTAAAAATTCAACCATATTTGTCCAAACTAAAATAAAAAAGTGTGTTAAAACAAGGTCTTTGTTCTGTTAATTCAGGACAAAATGGGTGCTAAATGCTGACAATTAGCACTCGATAGAAGAGTCTGGGACAAAAGTCCTAACTTCTTGATTGTCTTTGGATTGTCGAGCAAGACGCAGTGGTTGAGTGGGCTCTACTAGGCTGATTTCATCAGCTTTTACAGCCCTACTCAACTGTGCGGAGGTGGGACAACGAAATCGGATTGTAACGAATTGCCGATTTCTGTCCCACTCTCTTTTTGGTTTTAAATCAGGATTTCTCCTAGTTCAAAATGTACGCTTGCGCCCTCATAGGCGCCCAAATATGGTATAATAAAAGTAATATTAGCAAGGCAGGTAAAATATGTATATCGAAATGGTGGATGAAACCGGTCAGGTTTCTCAAGAAATCATCAAGCAGACTCAGGAAATCTTGGAGTTTGCGGCTCAGAAAACGGGCAAAGAAAATAAGGAAATGGCTGTGACCTTTGTGACCAATGAGCGCAGCCATGAGCTCAATTTGGAATATCGAGACACGGATCGACCGACGGATGTCATCAGTCTGGAATACAAGCCAGAACTGGATATTGCTTTTGACGAGGAAGATCTGGCGGACAATCCTGAGCTGGCTGAGATGCTGGAGGATTTTGATGCTTATATCGGCGAGCTCTTCATTTCGGTGGACAAGGCGCGGGAGCAGGCGGAAGAATATGGCCACAGCTTTGAACGGGAGATGGGCTTTTTGGCGGTGCATGGTTTCTGCATATCAACGGCTATGATCATTATACGCCGGAAGAAGAAGCAGAAATGTTTGGCTTACAGGAAGAAATTTTGACAGCTTATGGACTTACAAGACAATAACAATAACAAGCGCAAGTGGAAAAATCGAGATGTCATATCGAGTTTGGAGTTTGCCCTGACGGGGATTTTCACAGCTTTTAAGGAAGAAAAGAATATGCGGAGCCATGTTCTTTCAGGTGTAGCTGCCATCATTGCAGGTTTGATTTTTCGGATTTCAGCGACAGAGTGGCTTTTATTGCTGCTAAGTATTTTTCTGGTGATCGCTTTTGAAATCATGAATTCAGCCGTTGAAAATGTTGTGGATCTAGCTAGTGATTATCACTTTTCTATGCGGGCTAAGAATGCCAAGGATATGGCAGCTGGTGCAGTTTTGGTGGTTTCTGGTTTCGCAGTTATCACAGGTTTGATTATCTTTCTGCCAAAACTGTGGGATATTATTTTTTAGAGAAGGAATAGAACAATGACTTTTAAATCAGGCTTTGTAGCCATTTTAGGTCGACCAAATGTCGGCAAATCAACTTTTTTGAATCATGTCATGGGGCAAAAAATTGCCATCATGAGTGATAAGGCACAGACCACACGCAATAAAATTATGGGCATTTACACGACGGATAAGGAGCAGATTGTCTTTATCGACACGCCGGGAATCCACAAGCCCAAGACGGCTCTAGGTGATTTTATGGTGGAAGCGGCTTATAGCACGCTGCGTGAGGTAGATACCGTTCTCTTCATGGTGCCGGCTGATGAGCCGCGTGGCAAGGGCGATGACATGATTATCGAACGCCTAAAGCGGCTAAGGTGCCAGTTATTTTGGTGGTTAATAAGATTGATAAAGTCCATCCGGATCAGCTCTTGGCGCAAATTGATGATTTCCGTCAGCAGATGGACTTCAAGGAAATCGTGCCAATTTCAGCCTTGCAGGGTAACAATGTTTCCCGTCTGATTGACATCCTTAGTGAGAATCTGGAGGAAGGTTTCCAATATTTCCCAGAAGATCAGATTACCGACCATCCAGAGCGCTTCTTGGTTTCAGAAATGATCCGTGAAAAGGTTCTACACCTGACTCGTGAAGAAATTCCCCACTCAGTTGCGGTAGTTGTTGATAGCATGAAGCGAGACGAGGAGACGGACAAGGTCCATATCCGAGCGACGATCATGGTCGAGCGAGACAGCCAAAAAGGCATTATCATTGGTAAAGGTGGGTCTATGCTCAAGAAAATCGGCTCAATGGCTCGCCGCGATATCGAGCTCATGCTGGGGGACAAGGTCTTCCTCGAAACATGGGTCAAGGTCAAGAAAAACTGGCGGGATAAGAAGCTGGACTTGGCGGACTTTGGCTATAATGAGAAGGAATATTAAAAGAGCAAGATTTTTTCATTTCTGATTATTGATTGAATCGTAGATAGGAAAATTGAATGAACAAAGACTACATTTCCTATATTCGCTCCAAGGTTGGGCATGATAAGGTCATCTTGAATTTTGCTGGTGGAATTCTGGCAGACGAGGAGGGTCGTGTGCTTCTGCAGTTGCGAGGCGATAAGAAAACATGGGCGATTCCTGGTGGAGCTATGGAGCTCGAGGAGACTTCTTTGCAAGCAGCCGTGCGCGAATTTTACGAAGAGACAGGCATTGCTGTTGAAGCCAAGCGCTTGCTGAATGTCTACACTAATTTTGCTGAAACTTATCCTAATGGTGACAAAGTGCAGACAGTTGTCTTTCTGTATGAATTGCAGGCACTGGAGAATGTTGATATTTCCAATTTTCACAATGAGGAAACACTGCGTTTAGGCTTTTTTTCTAAAGAAGAAATAGCAGAGCTGGAAAATGTATCGGATAAACACCACCTGATGCTGGATGAGTATTTCTCGGATAGCTTTGCTATGGGACATTGAGTTGAGATTGCCATAATCAGTGATTAGTTTAATTTTTTAAGGAGGCAGGGCAATGGAATTTGTAAATCTTTTAGTGGAAAATGTGGAACGAGCCGAGGAGCGTTTTTTGTCTGTGCTGACTAATTTATCTGTGGAAGAAGCGAATGCTTTTCCGGTTGCGGATACAGTTCCGTCCATTAAGTCTGTGACTTGGTTGACTTGGCATACGGCTCGGGAGCTGGATTTTCAGATTGCTGATTTAGCAAAGACTAATCCAGTCTGGTTTTCTAAAGGTTGGAAGAAAAAATTTGCTTTGGATTTACCAGATGATACGGAAGATTGGCATCACACTCCTCAAGAAGCGCATAAAGTTGTGGTGACAGATATTGATTTTCTTAAAGGTTATCTATCTGATGCGGTTGCGGCAACAATTGCTTATTTATCAGAGGTGAATGAAGACAGTCTGGACGATGTTATTGATGAGAATTGGACTCCAGCTGTTAAGCGTGGGAATCGCTTAGTATCGATCATTGACGATGCTGCTATGCATTCAGGTCAGGCAATCTATGCTCGCCGCCTGCTAAGAAGAGAAGATTGAAAAAGGTAATGGTAGGGGAAATTCGAGCGGTCGAAAAATCTCATCTAGCTGACTGGGCTTACTTTGCTCATTTAGCTTGGAAGACAGAGAAAAAGAAATTACTAGCAGCATTTTCTGAAGGCAAATTTCCTAATGAATTTTTATACTACTTAGAGGGAGAAGCCGTTGCTTGGATCAGCTTATCTATGCGTTCGGAGTATGTGGAAGGAGCAGAGCAACTTCCTATCGCATATATTGAAGGCATAGCGGTAGCACCTGCTTTTCAAAGAAATGGCATCGCTCATCAACTTCTAGAGTTTGCACAGTCGTGGGCGAAAGAAAAAGGAGTGTACCAGCTAGCTTCAGATTGTGATATGGACAATGCAGTCAGTCAAGCTTTTCACAAGAGTGCGGGATTTGAAGAAATAAGTCGAACTGTTCATTATATGTTACATTTGGATAAGAAAGGATAAAGATTTTATGCCCGAATTACCAGAAGTAGAAACGGTACGCCGTGGTTTAGAGCGGCTGGTTAAAGGAAAAGAGATTGAAAAGGTAGATGTCCGTTATGCCAAGATGGTTAGTACGGGAGTAGATGCTTTTGTCCATGACTTGCCAGGTCAGACCATTGAAAAGATTGGCCGTCGGGGCAAGTATTTGCTCTTTTATCTGACGGGTGGAGTGCTGGTTTCCCATCTGCGAATGGAAGGCAAGTATCTTTTTTTATCCTGATGCAGTACCTGAGCGAAAGCATGCCCATGTCTTTTTCGAGATGACAGATGGTGGAACGCTTGTTTATGAGGATGTCCGCAAGTTTGGGACCATGGAGCTCTTGAGAAAGGATCAGTTAGAGGCTTATTTTTGCTGCCAGAAAGCTTGGTCCTGAGCCGACAGAGGCGGACTTTCTTTGTCACCTTTTGTTGCAGCTTTGAGTCGTTCCAAGAAGCCCATCAAACCCTATTTGCTGGAGCAGACATTAGTCGTTGGACTAGGAAATATCTATGTAGATGAGGCCCTTTGGCGGGCACGGATTCATCCGGCCAGGCCAGCAGCTAGTCTAAAGCCTGCTGAAGTGAAGCGGCTGCGTGAGCAGATTATAGAAGTTTTGCAGCTGGGGATTGAAAAGAGGGCTCGACTATTCGGACCTACCGCAATGCTTTGGGTGAAGATGGCACCATGCAGGATTTTCTGCAGGTATATGGAAAGACTGGTCAACCCTGCGCTCGATGCGGCAGTCCGATTGAAAAAATTAAGCTAGGTGGACGCGGTACTCATCTCTGTCCTCATTGTCAGAAAGCGAGGTAGCTGTTGTGGTAAGAATTATTGGTATCACCGGCGGCATTGCCTCGGGGAAGTCAACAGTGACAGGTTTTTTGAGGCAGCAGGGCTACCAAGTCATCGATGCGGATCAAGTTGTGCATGAGCTACAGGAGCCAGGTGGCCGACTTTATCAAGCTCTTTTATCTACTTTTGGATCAGCTATCTTACAGGAAGATGGGCGATTGGACCGCCCCAAGCTGGGGGCTATGATTTTTGGGAATCCCGAACTCTTGGCGCAGTCTAGCCAGCTTCAGAACGAAATTATCCGCGAGGAACTGGCTCGCAGACGAGACTTGTTGGCAGAAACTGAGGCTGTCTTTTTCATGGATCTTCCCTTGTTGTTTGAGTTAGAATATGATAACTGGTTTGACCAAATCTGGCTGGTAGATGTGACGGAGGAAACTCAGCTCAGTCGCCTTATGGCTCGAAATGCTCTCAGTCAGGAAGAGGCAGAAAAACGCATAGCAGCTCAGTTATCTTTACAAGAAAAACGAAAGAGGGCGGACGTGTTGATTGAGAATAATGGTGGGCTAGAGGAGACAAGACAGCAGCTTCTCGATGCTTTGCAGAAATTAGAAAGAAGATGATTCTATCACGATACAAGTAAATTGGAAACATAATCTGAAAATCGCTTGGTTTGGGAACTTCCTGACAGGTGCCAGTATTTCCTTGGTCACTCCTTTCATGCCCCTTTTTGTGGAGCAGCTAGGAGCGCGTGGTCATGAGGTGGAGTATTATGCTGGTCTTGGCATTGCTCTTTCGGCTGTTTCGGCAGCCTTTTTATCCCCTGTCTGGGGTAGTTTGGCTGACCGCTATGGCCGTAAACCTATGATGATTCGGGCTGCTACGGCTATGGTTTTTACCATGGGAGGCCTTACCTTTGTGCCCAATATTTTCTGGCTCTTACTCCTACGCTTTCTAAACGGTGTTTTTGCTGGTTATGTGCCCAACAGCACAGCTCTGATTGCCAGTCAGGCACCTAAGGACAAGACGGGCTATGCGCTAGGTACTCTAGCAACTGGTGTCGTTGCTGGTAATCTCATGGGGCCCTTGATTGGTGGAGTGATTGCTGAAGTTTTTGGCATTCGCAATGTCTTTCTACTGATTGGCTTTTTCTTTCTAGTGGCGACCCTGATGACGGCTGCTTTTATCCGAGAAGATTTTAGGCCAGTCACCAAGGAAGAGGAGATTGGCTTTGGGGAACTCATTCGCCAGATTAGATATCCCAAGCTCTTGTCCACTCTTTTTCTGACTAGCTTTGTTATCCAGTTTGCAGCCCAGTCTATTGGTCCGATTCTTTCCCTTTATATTCGGGAGTTAGGTCAAACGGACAATTTGATTTTTGTATCTGGCCTGATTGTTTCGAGTATGGGACTGTCTAGTATGCTGAGCTCAAGTATTTTAGGCCGTATGGGGGATCGGATGGGCAATCATCGTTTGCTCGTTTTAGCTCAGTTTTATTCTATTATCATTTACCTGCTCTGTGCTCATGCAGGCTCTTCGCTCCAACTCGGTTTTTACCGTTTCTTGTTTGGTTTAGGGACCGGAGCTTTGGTGCCGGGGGTCAATGCCCTATTGAGCAAAATCACGCCTAAGTTTGGGATTTCTCGAATCTTTAGCTACAACCAGATTTTCTTTTATCTGGGTGGCGTCATCGGCCCCATGTCAGGCTCGGCTATTGCAGCGACAGCAGGCTATCATTCAGTCTTTTATGCTACAGCAGGCTTAGTGGGATTGAGTCTCCTTATCAACCTTTTTTGTTTTGGAAATTTATTGAAAAAGAAGGAAATCTAGTGCGCGTTAAAATTCATTTGAAATGCTCCAGTTGCGGCAGTCAAAATTATCTGACCAGTAAGAATAGTAAGACTCATCCTGATAAGATTGAGGTATTGAAGTACTGCCCCAAGGAAAGAAAAGTAACCTTACATCTTGAATCTAAGTAGATTTTATGGTAAAATAGAAAGGATTTTAAGGAGTTTTATTTATGTATAGCCTATTATTAACGATTTTAGTCATTTTATCAGGTTTTATTGTCATTGCTATTTTCATGCAACCAACTAAAAACCAATCTAGTAACGTGTTTGATTCGAGTGCCAACGACCTTTTTGAGCGGTCTAAAGCACGTGGATTTGAAGCTGTGATGCAGCGTATGACCGGATTCTTGATCTTCGTCTGGTTACTGATTGCCTTGATATTGGCAGTATTATCTAGTAAATAAAATGGGCTCTGACTTTGTCTTGGCCTTTTTTTAAAGTTTAAAAAGAGAGGAACATCAAAAGTCCCTCAGTATATAGAAAGAAAGTATGAAAGAAGAAATTATAGAATATTTAAAAGAAAAGCAGCAGGCTAGCGTGAATGAGCTGGCAGCTGCTTTGGGGAAAGAGTCTTCCAAGGACTTTAGTGACTTGGTCAAGATTATCTCCCAAATGGAAAGAAAGCATCAGATTCGCTTTGATGATGAGGGGCGGATTGAGCTTTATGAGAAGAAAAAACAGGAGCGTCTGACGCTCAAGGGTGTTTTTCATGCCCACAAGAATGGCTTTGGCTTTGTCACCCTGAATGAAGAAGAGGATGATCTTTTTGTCAGCCGTAATGATGTCAATCATGCCATTGATGGCGATACGGTGGAAGTGGTCATTACTAAGGTGGCAGATCGTATCAAGGAAACATCAGCTGAAGCTAAGATTATCGATATTTTGGAGCACAGCCTGACCACAGCAGTTGGCCAGCTGGTGTTAGATGAGGAAAAGCCCAAGTATGCGGGCTATATCCGCTCGAAAAATCAGAAAATCCGTCAGCCTATTTATGTCAAAAAACCAGCCATGGTTTTGGATGGCACAGAGGTGCTCAAGGTCGCTATTGACAAATATCCGACCAAGAAACACGATTTCTTTGTGGCTAGTCTGATTGATGTAGTCGGTCATGTAAACGATCCAGGTATTGATGTACTGGAAGTGCTGGAGTCGATGGACATTGTCTCCGAGTTTCCAGAAAAGGTCTTGGAAGAGGCCGAGCGAGTTCCAGATGCACCGACAGAAAGTGATTTGGAAGGACGTTTGGACCTGCGTGAAGAGATTACCTTCACCATCGATGGAGCGGATGCCAAAGACTTGGACGATGCTGTCCATATCAAGCACTTGAAAAATGGTAACTTTGAGCTAGGCGTCCATATCGCAGATGTGTCCTACTATGTCAAAGAAGGCTCTGAGCTGGACAAGGAAGCCCTCAATCGAGCAACCTCAGTCTATGTGACCGACCGCGTGGTGCCTATGCTGCCGGAGCGCCTGTCCAACGGTATCTGCTCCCTCAATCCAAATGTGGACCGGCTGACCCAGTCGGCTATTATGGAGATTGATGTCAAGGGGCGCGTGGTCAAGCATACCATTACTCAGTCTGTCATTAAAACGACCTTCCGCATGACCTACAGTGATGTCAACGACATCATCGCTGGTGATCAGGAAAGCTGAGCAGTTCAAGGCCATTGTGCCTAGTATTGACAGCATGGTCCAGCTGCATGAGATTCTGGAAAGCATGCGATTTAAACGTGGTGCGCTCAACTTTGACACCAACGAAGCCAAAATCATGGTCAACAAAGAAGGCCGGCCGGTGGATATTGTCCTGCGTCAACGGGGAATTGCTGAGCGCATGATTGAGTCCTTTATGTTGGTGGCGAATGAGACGGTGGCTGAGCATTTTGCTAAGCTAAATCTGCCCTTTATCTATCGGATCCACGAGGAGCCTAAGGCTGAGAAGGTGCAGAAGTTTATCGACTACGCCTCTAGCTTTGGGATTCGGATATACGGGACGGCTAGCTCCATGAGTCAGCAGGCTCTACAGGATATTATGGAGGCGGTCAAAGACCAGCCTTATGAGGATGTTCTATCCATGATGCTTCTGCGCTCCATGCAGCAGGCTCGCTATTCTGAGCACAATCACGGTCACTATGGTCTGGCAGCGGAGTTTTATACGCATTTCACCAGTCCGATTCGCCGCTATCCTGATCTTCTGGTTCACCGGATGGTGCGGGATTATGGTAAGTCTAAAGAAATAGCAGAGCATTTTGAGCAAGTAATTCCAGACATTGCAAGCCAGTCTTCCAGCCGAGAGCGTCGGGCTATTGAGGCCGAGCGTGAAGTCGAAGCCATGAAGAAGGCTGAATTCATGGAAGAATTTGTCGGAGAAGAGTTTGACGGTGTAGTTTCAAGCGTGGTTAAGTTTGGACTCTTCGTCGAACTGCCCAATACGGTCGAAGGCTTGATTCATGTCACCAATCTTCCAGAGTTTTACAGCTACAATGAGCGGACGATGACCCTGCAAGGCGAAAGTCAGGCGTGGTCTTCAAGGTCGGTCAGCAGATTCGTATCAAGCTGGTCCGAGCGGATAAGGCTACGGGCGAGATTGACTTTGAATACCTGCCTAGTGAATTTGATCTGGTAGAAAAGACTAGCAAGAGTGGCAGAGGCAAGTCAGGCAGAAAGAGACGCCGTGAAGATGACAAGCGCAGCCATTCTTCCAAAGAAAAAGGCTACAGAGATAAGAAAGATAAGAAGTCCAAGAAGGGCAAGAGCCAGAAGGCTTTTTACAAGGAATTAGTCAAGAAAGGAGCCAAGCATGGCAAAGGGAGAAGGAAAGGTCGTCGCGCAAAATAAAAAGGCCAGACACGACTACACCATCGTAGATACCATCGAGGCTGGCATGGTGCTGACCGGAACGGAAATCAAGAGTGTCCGCGCTGCCCGCATCAATCTCAAAGACGGCTTTGCTCAGATTAAGAACGGTGAGGCCTGGCTCAGCAATGTCCATATTTCGCCTTATGAAGAGGGCAATATCTGGAACCAAGAGCCTGAACGCCGCAGAAAGCTGCTGCTGCATAAGAAGCAGATCCAAAAGCTGGAGCAGGAGACCAAGGGAACCGGAATGACGCTGGTGCCGCTCAAGGTCTATCTCAAGGACGGTTATGCCAAGCTCCTCCTCGGTCTAGCCAAAGGGAAGCACGACTATGACAAGCGCGAGTCCATCAAACGCCGCGAGCAAAACCGCGACATAGCAAGACAGATGAAAAACTTCAATACAAGATGAAAGCTCTTCAGGACAAGCTGTCGTATAAGATGCAGGGATATATTTTAGGAAACAAAACTTAATGTATGATATGAGCAAGAATTGACTACTGAATCATTTCTTGCTTTTTTGTTAGTGAGACCTTGAATACCCTAGCGCTTGTCAAGTCTGGCTTTTTCGAGTATGATAAAGACAGTTAAAATTTTGAAATTTGGCTTTCAGAGAAAGGATTTTTTATGACAGAAAAATTGCTAGCTTATAAACGCATGCCAGTGTGGACAGCTGAGACCATGCCCGAATTGGTCAAGAACAAGCACAATACCAAAGAGGGAACTTGGGGCAAAATCACTGTTCTCAAGGGACGCCTTAAGTTTGTTGAGATGTCAGAGGAAGGTGAGGAGCTGGCTGAGCACATCTTTGAAGCTGGTCAGGACAATCCTTTTGCCCAGCCCCAAGCTTGGCATCGGGTCGAAGCCTTGACAGATGATTTGGAGTGGTATTTGGAGTTTTACTGTCGGCCTGAGGATTATTTTCCTAAGAAATACGGCAGCAATCCAGTGCACTCAGAGGTTTTGGAAGCTATGCAGACGGTTGGCCCAGGACGGGCCTTAGATCTAGGCTGTGGTCAAGGTCGCAATGCTCTCTTTCTAGCCAAGCAGGGCTTTGAAGTAACGGCCGTAGATCAGAGTGAGCTGGCACTGGAAATCTTACGTAGCATTGTCGAGCAGGAAGATTTGGATCTGCCAGTGGGTACCTACGATATCAACTCAGCTAGTCTGACTCAGACTTATGACTTGATCGTCTCTACCGTTGTTCTGATGTTTCTGCAGGCAGAGCGGATTCCAGATATTATCCGCAATATGCAAGAACATACAGCGCTTGGCGGCTACAATCTCATCGTCTGTGCTATGGATACAGAGGACTTCCCTTGCTCTGTGCCCTTTCCTTTTACTTTTAAGGAAGGGGAGCTTGCCGAGTATTATAAAGACTGGGAGCTGGTCAAGTACAATGAAAATCCTGGCCATCTCCACCGCCGTGATGAAAACGGCAATCGAATTCAGCTCCGCTTTGCGACTATGCTGGCTAAAAAAGTGAGATAAATTCTTTGAAGCTCAAGTCGGCTCTGCTAAAATCTCTAGTGAATTGCTTATAAAGATTTTATAGCAGGATGTTTTCTGATAAGATAAAAAATAATAGCCTTTCCTCTAAATAAGATGGGGCTATTTTTTAGTTTATTTGCTCTGATTTGAGAAAAAAGTAGAGGAAATATAGATTAGATAAAAAATATACACAATTTTGTGTAAACGCTTGCAAAAAGTTTAGAAAGAGAGTATACTAAAATAGGAATGTTAAGGTATTACGGTTTATGTTGTTTAGACTGGGAGTTGATTCCAGCCCCGCAGATAGTCAAAAGGAGATAGACTATGAAGAAAATACTGCTCAGACCAATGTTCCTTGCAATGTTAGTTGCTCTTTTGCCTGTTCATGTGGCACAAGCGTGTTCTGCTTTTATTGTCGGTAAAGATCTGACAGCAGATGGCTCTACTCTATTTGGTCGGACAGAGGACTATCCATACGCCCCTGACGGTGGTCGGCACAATCAAAACTATGTAGTTGTGCCAGCTAAGACCTATAAAGATGGCGATAAGATAGAAGATGAGTCAAATGGCTTTACCTATCCGCATTTGGCGAATGAAATGAAATACACAGCTGTCTACGACTCTGATCGTGATAACGGAAGTAACGGAAACTTCGCTGCGCATGGCTTTAATGAACTTGGTGTAGCTATGACAGCGACCGTTTCAGCAACACCAAATGACAAAGTGCTTAAAGAAGACCCACTTGTAAAAGATGGTCTTCCAGAAGCATCATTAGTTGACCTTGCTTTGCCTCGTGCAAAAACAGCACGTGAAGTTATTGAGACAGTGGCGAAAGTTCTGGACGAAAAAGGATCAGCAGAAGGAAATATCATTGTTGCAGCAGATAAGAATGAGCTGTGGTACATGGAAATCCTGTCTGGTCACCAATATGTAGCTATCAAATTCCCAACGAATAAGTATGCTGTCTTTGCGAACACTTACTATCTTGGTCATGTTGACTTGAACGATAAGGAAAATGTCATTGCTTCTAAAGATGTGGAAGAAGTAGCTAAAAAAGCAGACAACTATAAGACCGACAAAGATGGCAACTTTATGATTGCTAAATCTTATGGACCTGATAAATATATGGAACGTAACCGTTCTCGGACCTATGCAGGTATCAAGTGGATGGATCCACAAGCAAAAGTAAATTATGATGATGAAGCTTTTGATCTCTTGCGCGAACCAACTGATCCAAATAAGAAATACACAGTTCATGATGTGATCGCTGAACAAAGAAATCGTTTTGAACACTTGCCAGAATATAAAGCAGATGACTTAGTTGAAGTCGGTAAGAAGATCGATGGCAATGTCTACAAATATGCGCTAGGTAACGAAAATGTAATCGACGCCCACGTTTATCAAATCAAACCAAACCTGCCAAATGCCTTTGGCGGTGTCATGTGGCTGGGTCTGGCACAAAGTCGCAACACACCATATGTGCCATTCTATGGTAATGTAGAAGATACTTACGAAGCTTTCAAGAACCGCTCTACTAAATATGACGGAAAATCTTGGTATTGGACTGTTTGGCATATTGACCAAATGGTTATGAAATATCCAGAAATCTTTGGTAACAGCATCCAAGAAAAATGGAAAGCAAAAGAAGCTGAATGGGATAAAGAACAAACCGAACGCGACGCCAAATATGCAAACTACACAGATGAACAAGCCAAAGCCGCTGGACCAGAAGTGACGAAGGAAGCCTTAGAACGCTCAGAAAAAATCTTTAAGGAAATCAAAGCAGTCGAAGCAGAGATGGAAGAAAAGATTAAGAAGGAAAAAGGTAAAGATGCAGATCTTGTCTATACAGGCTATAACAAAGCAAACCTCCTGGCTGAAGCAGAAAAAGGAAAATCAGCGGAAAAAGCTAGCGATACGAAAAAAGATAGCTCAAGTCAAACTACTTGGATTGTCATCGGCGTATTGGTTGTGCTAGTTGGTGGATTCTTCGGATACAAACAATTTAATAAAAAGAAGGAGGAAGAATAAATTTTGAAAGAAAAGCTAGAAGTTTAAGACTTCTGGCTTTTTTCCTCTTTCTAAGACAATAAACCTATATCCTAAAATACTTAGTAAGGGGATGAGGATAGAAGATTAGAATTGTCAAAAAACTAGGCTCCATCTTGCTTTTAGCGATAAATTGCTATAAAATAGATAGGGTTAAACATCAATACTTTTATATTGCAAATAGGAGAAAAGATGACAAAAAAATTAAAACGTCCAGAGGTACTGTCACCAGCTGGTACGTTAGAAAAGTTAAAAGTAGCTGTTCGCTATGGGGCAGATGCTGTTTTTATTGGTGGTCAAGCCTATGGTTTGCGCAGCCGTGCGGGGAACTTCACTTTTGAGCAAATGGAAGAAGGTGTCCAATTTGCGGCTGAGCATGGTGCCAAGGTCTATGTAGCGGCCAATATGGTCATGCACGAAGGAAATGAAGCCGGTGCTGGAGAATGGTTCCGTCGTTTGCGAGACATTGGGATCGCGGCTGTTATTGTTTCTGACCCAGCCTTGATTGCGATTGCAGCTTCTGAAGCACCTGGTCTGGAGATTCACTTGTCGACTCAGGCTAGTGCAACCAACTATGAAACGCTTGAATTTTGGAAAAATCTTGGTTTGACCCGGGTTGTTTTGGCACGTGAGGTTTCCATGGCTGAGCTAGCTGAGATTCGCAAGCGTACCGATATAGAAATCGAAGCCTTCGTTCATGGAGCGATGTGTATTTCTTACTCTGGTCGTTGTACCCTTTCCAATCACATGAGTATGCGTGACGCCAACCGTGGCGGTTGTTCACAATCTTGTCGTTGGAAATATGATTTGTACGACATGCCTTTTGGACAAGAACGCAAGAGTTTGAAGGGGGAAATTCCAGAAGAATTTTCTATGTCAGCTGTTGATATGTCCATGATTGATCATATTCCTGATATGATTGAAAATGGTGTCGATAGTTTGAAAATCGAAGGTCGGATGAAGTCTATTCACTACGTTTCAACGGTAACTAACTGCTACAAAGCAGCTGTGGACGCCTATTTGGAAAGCCCAGAAAAGTTTGAAGCTATTAAGCAAGATCTAGTAGATGAAATGTGGAAAGTAGCTCAACGTGAGCTGGCAACTGGCTTTTACTACCATACGCCAACTGAGAATGAGCAGCTTTTTGGAGCCCGTCGTAAGATTCCAGAATACAAATTTGTAGCAGAAGTAGTTGCTTATGATGAGGATACACAAACTGCGACCATTCGCCAGCGGAATGTTATCCATGAAGGCGATCAAGTGGAATTCTATGGACCTGGTTTCCGCCATTTTGAAACCTACATTACTGACCTCCATGATGAAAGGGAATAAGATTGACCGTGCGCCAAACCCAATGGAATTGCTGACGATTACCGTTCCGCAGCCAGTCCAACCTGGTGACATGGTCCGTGCCCGCAAGGAAGGTTTAATCAATTTGTATAAAGAAGATGGCACTAGTGTGACTGTTCGGGCTTAATTCGGAGCAAAGTCAGGAGGAATTTGCTAGTTAAGCAAGACTTGCCTGTGCTGATGCGAATTGATAGCAGAACTAGTTATCCTATAAATACTGCCATTGACTTTCAAAGATAAAAAACTCTTCAAATCGCTTTTGATTTGAAGAGTTATTTTTTGGATTTGCGACTTTCGAGCCGAATATCTTTCTTTTGAGCTTCACGGATGTTATTGGGGACCAGACTGATGCGCTGGATATCAGGTACACGGATGATGGTTGTCATGCTTTTTTTGAAATTCTTGACAATTAACTGCTGGCGGTCACGGTCATATTTGACAATATCTCCAGTAAAATTCTTATCCAGAAAAATAACATGGACACCAGAATTTTTTCGCAGAGCCAAGTCAATCGTATGTAGGATATGACTGTTGTCGTCTTCTTCCTTATCCGTCTTTTTATAGTTAATAAACTCATTCGTCTTTTGTAAAATCATTTCGAGATATTTTTTTCATAGATAAAAATCTCCATAACTTGTTACAATATATTATATAATAAATTAATTAAAAAAGTAAAATCTTTTACGAATAATGAGATAGAAAGTAGAAAAGAGGTAAAGTATGGCAGATTTTAAATTTGAAATCGAGGAAAAATTGCTCGTTTTATCGGAAAATGAAAAAGGATGGACCAAAGAACTCAACCGCGTAAGTTTTAACGGTGCGCCAGCCAAGTACGATATCCGAACTTGGAGTCCTGACCACAGCAAGATGGGCAAGGGAATTACCCTTTCCAATGAAGAATTTCAAGTTCTTTTGGATGCATTTAAAAATGGATAGACGCAAAGTCTATCCGTTTTTATTGTCTGAAAAATAGGCATGAAAAGCTAGGCTTCTAAATATAGGAATGCTGATGAGAGTGATGGCGACAATTTTTAAAAGATCGGGAAGAATGAAAGGTGTGATACCAACAGCAATGGCTTTAGAAAATTCCATATTAGCCAGAAAATGAAGTCCGATTACGCCACCGACGAAGACCAGTGTATCTCCGATCAGATTAGCCAAAAGGATCGTGTAAAACTTGCTATCCTTATTTGTCAAACTAGAAGTGACCGATGCAAAGAGCAGATAAGCCCAAAGATAGCCCGCGCTTGGACCAATAAGTGCTTGAAATCCACCGCTTCCTCCGGCAAATACCGGCAGACCAATAGCTCCTAGCAGCAGATAAAGCAGAACAGATAAGACAGCTTCGCGGGTTCTAAAAATGGTTGCAATCAAACCGACAGCAAAGGTCTGCAGCGTGATGGGAATGGTCCCAATAGAGAAACTAAGCTGGGAGAGTACAGCTAGGAAGGCAGCGCCAATAGCTGGAAGGGCAAGAAGAAATGCTTTATTCTTGTTCATAATAGTAAACCTCTTTTTTAAATTATGGTAACTATTCTAAATCAAAATAAAAAAAAGTCAAGTCTTTTCATATCAGACTAGACAGTTGTTTGTTTATTTCCGCTTTTTGCGGCTCCGAATGAGGAGGAAGATAAAGGCGATTAAACCAAAAATATTAAAGAAAATAATTCCCAGAGCTGCTAATAATTTTTTCGTTTTGCTCATTTCCAATCCCCTTTCTCTTAGTATTTCTTACTATCATATCAGAAATACGGTTTCTTGAATAGCAGAAAGGGTAAAAGATGGTTAGGAAGTCATGAATATTTCGAGGAAATAGGACTATCTTTAAAAATTACAATTTATGAGATTGTCTAGAAGAAGTGTGACAGACTAATAAAAAAGAGGAAGATCCTTTAAATAAATCTTCCCTAATTTTTAGAAATAATTTAGAATTTCTTGAATGATACTTGAATCTTATGCTTTAAAATAAAGTAAGAAGCCAAAGGACAAAGCTAGATAGTGTGACTACTCTATCCAAATGGTATAAGACTTCTTTCTTACAAAAATGTAAGATAAAAATCAAAAATGAAAGGATAAGTTATGGTTGCCTTCTCTTCTTTATTTTATGATAATAATGAGCTTTCGTTAAGTTTCTAGTGTTAGCGCATGGTGACAAATTCTTCGGAGCCAGTTGGGTGGATGGCAACGGTGGCGTCGAAATCGGCTTTGGTAGCTCCCATCTTAATAGCAACGGCGAAGCCTTGAATCATTTCATCTACGCCATAGCCAATGCCGTGGAGGCCGACAACTTTTTCCTCGTGACCCGCAGTGATAAGCTTAAACTTAGCTTGCTGGCGGTGCTGGGTGACAGCTGAGTACATAGAGGTAAAGCTAGAGGTGTAGACATGAACTTGCTCAGCACCATAATCTCGAATAGCTTCTTCCTCCGTCAGCCCCACTGTGCCAATAGCGGGATGGGAGAAGACGACAGTCGGAATAGTGGAGTAATCCATCTTGGCATCTGTCTTGCCGTTAAAGAGGCGCTCAGACAGGGTGCGTCCAGCCTTAATTGCTACTGGTGTCAGCTCTTTTTCGCCCGTCACATCGCCCAAGGCATAGATACCAGGTATGACAGTATTTTGGTATTCATCCACAGCGATGAAGCCGCGGTCATTTAGGGTAACCCCTGCAGCATCAAGATTGAGCCCTTGGACATTTGGCTTACGGCCAATAGCCCAAATAATCCGTTCGGCAATATGGCTACTACCGTCTTGGAAGTAGAGGTGTAGCTGACCATCAGGAAGTTTCCACTCGTTCGGGTATCTTGTGAGCATGAAGACTAGGGCCAGATTTTTCCATCTCAGCCACCAATCCGTCAATCAGATAGCTATCAAAATTGCGGAGGGGACGGTCGCGGCGAACAAAGAGATCCGTCTTGACACCTAGAGTATGGAGGACACCAGCAAGCTCCACAGCGATATAGCCTGCTCCGACAACGGCAACAGACTTGGGCAGCTCTTCCCAAGCAAAAACATCGTCAGAAGTCTCGCCGTATTCGGCACCAGGAATCTGAGGAATGGCTGCATGAGCACCTGTTGCGATAACGATGTGTTTGGCGCGAATCAATTCTCCATTGACTTCCACTGTATGCTTGTCAACGAAATGAGCGCGACCTTCGATCAGTTCAACGCCGTTACGTTTGAAGCTACCATCATAGGATGAGCGAGCGCGGTCAATGTAGGCTTCCCCGATTCTTTCGTAAGGTAGCAAAGTCAAAGTGCTGATTATCTGAAGTAAAGCCATAGTCTGGTCCATAGTGCTGGATGGCTTCGGCAATCTGAGCACCGTACCACATGATTTTTTTAGGGACACAACCGACATTGACACAGGTTCCCCCTAATTTCTTTTCTTCAATGACAGCTGCTTTAGCGCCATGCTCACCAGCGCGATTCATGGTAGCAATGCCCCCACTGCCACCGCCAATTGCAATAATATCGAATTCTTTCATAGTTAGATAGAAGCTCCTTTAATCAATATGAGGTAATTGTACCTTTTTAGAAAATGAATGCAAAAATCTGCTATGATTTAGAGATCCTGCAGCTTTTTTAGAGGAAAAATGGTCTTTTAGGGATTTTGTCCCTTTTCCTATCACAATATGATAGGTTATGATATAATGTAGTATAAAAGAAAAATGGTTTTCATCAAGAGGAGGAAAATAGATGAAAAAGCTGAAAAAATGGCAGCTATTTAGTATTATCGGAGTTGCTGTTGTAGTTGTATTGGGAGCAATTTCTGCAATAGTCCTGAGCAATCTTAGTTCTACAACAGAACCTAAGGAAGTTGCACCAATTGTGCAGCAGGCAAAAGAAGGTAGCATAGCCTCATCTGTCCTGTTGACGGGAACTGTAACGGCTAACTCAGAGCAATATGTTTATTATGATGCTACCAAGGGCGACTTGGAGTCCGTCCTAGTCAATGTTGGCGACCAAGTAGCTGTAGGCCAAGCACTTGTTCAATATAAGAGCACAGAAGCTCAAGCAAACTATGATGCCGCAGTTCGTGCTGTCAATAAGGCTGACCGTCAGATTAATGACTTACAGACAAATGGGACGACAGTAGAAAAAAACTGGCGATGAAGAGACAGATAGTAAATCCCTCGCTTCTGCTCAACGGACTGTCGATTCTCAACTGGCTGATTTGCGTGATGCACGTTCAGACGCTGTGGACAATATGAACAAGGCTCAAGCTTTGTTAAATGCAGCGACTGTTACGAGCACTGTTGAGGGAACAGTAGTAGAAGTAAACCGCGATGTATCCAAATCAACAACAGGAACTAACCAAACCTTGGTGCACATTGTCAGCAACGGTAGTCTTCAAATCAAGGGAGAACTCTCTGAATACAATCTGGCTAATTTGTCAGTTGGACAAGAAGTAAGCATTACTTCTAAAGTATATCCTGACAAAAAATGGACAGGTAAAATTAGCTATATTTCCAACTATCCTAAGGACGGACAGCAAACTTCATCAACCAATACAGGTGGCGCAGCTTCCTCTGCAAAATATCCATTTACAGTCGATATTACAAGTGAAATTGGTGATTTGAAGCAAGGTTTCTCTGTCAGCGTTGAAGTGAAAAACAATACAAAAGGGATTCTTGTACCAGCAAGCAGTATCATTTCAGACGGAGAAAAGAACTACGTTTGGACTGTTGAAAAAGGTAAAGCAAAGAAAGTGGAAGTGACCTTAGGAAATGCTGATGCTGAAAATCAAGAAATCTCATCTGGTTTGACAAAAGACAGTAAAGTTATCACCAATCCAACAGATAGCTTGAAAGATGGTCAAGAGGTGAAAGCGGATGAAAAAACTCATTGATCTACGGAATATTAATAAAACCTATCGGAATGGTGATCAAGAACTTAAAGTTTTAAAAAATATCAATTTGACAGTTGAAGAGGGCGAGTTTGTGGCCATCATGGGGCCGTCTGGTTCCGGAAAGTCAACCCTGATGAATATTATCGGGATGTTGGATCGTCCTTCTACTGGTGAGTATTTTTTAGGAAATGAAGATGTTGCAAACCTGGGTGATAAAAAATTATCCAAGGTTCGAAATAATCAAATCGGCTTCGTTTTTCAGCAATTTTTCCTCTTATCTAAATTAAATGCCCTTCAAAATGTAGAACTCCCGCTGATTTATGCAGGGGCGTCACAAGGAAGTCGCAGAAATCTAGCTAAGCAGTATTTGGAAAAAGTAGATTTGGGTACTCGTATGACTCACTTGCCCTCAGAATTGTCTGGGGGGCAGAAGCAACGTGTTGCTATCGCGCGTGCCTTGGTAAATAATCCTTCGATTATTCTTGCCGACGAGCCGACAGGAGCCCTTGATACCAAAACTGGAGAGCAAATTATGGAACTCTTGACGGAGTTGAACGCTGAAGGAAAAACGATTATTATGGTTACTCATGAACCTGAAATTGCTGCCTATGCTAAGCGTCAGATTGTCATTCGTGATGGAGTTATCTCTTCAGATAGTGCTGAGAAGGAGGAACGTGATTAATGCAAAATTTTAAATTTGCCATTAGTTCCATTCTTGGGCACAAGATGCGGGCTTTCTGACCATGATTGGGATTATCATCGGGGTTGCGTCTGTTGTCGTCATCTTGGCACTGGGAAATGGAATGCAACAGGGAGTCACCAAGAGCATCACCAAAGAACAACAGTATGTAAGCTTGCTTTATTCTCCTACTAAAAGTAATTATACGATGGGAGTCAACTTGATGGATACCGGTGGTGGTCCAGATGCAGATAGTGAGATACTAGAAGAACCACCTGTTGTTCAAGAGTCTTGGGTCAAGGAACTACTGAAGATTGATGGAGTCAAGGGTTATTATGTGACCAATGGTTCGACAGCTGATTTTTCTTATCAAAACAAGAAGTCTGATAAGGTCAACATTACGGGTGTGAATGCTACATTCTTTAAAATTAGAAAATATGAGATTTTAGCTGGACGGACTCTCCTGCCTAGTGACTATCAAAGTTTTTCTAATGTGATGATGATCGATGAAACAGTGGCGAACAGCCTGTTTGGAAGTAGTGCAGAAGCCCTGAATAAAGTAGTTTCAGTCGGTGATAGTAATTATCGGGTTGTTGGTATCTATAAGGATCCCAATGCTGGTCAGAGCAGGAGTATGAGCTCAGGTAGCGCCTTGATGGCTAATACACAGGTGGCATCTGAATTTCATACAGATGAAATTGCAACTGTCTATATTTATGTGCCAGAAGTGGATCGTATCAACGAAGTTGGTGTAGAAGCAGCCAAAGAATTGACGGCTCTTTCAGGAGCTCGTCAAGGAGAATATCAAATCCTGAATATGGATACCTTGCTGGAGCAGTACAATCAAATCACAGGAACGATGACTGGTGTTATCGGAGCTATTGCAGGGATTTCCCTCTTTGTTGGAGGTATCGGTGTGATGAATATCATGCTGGTATCTGTCACAGAACGGACTCGGGAAATTGGTTTACGCAAAGCCCTTGGAGCAACGCGTATAAATATCCTGACGCAGTTCTTGATTGAATCCATGGTATTGACCCTTATCGGTGGCCTGCTTGGTCTTAGCCTTGCCTATGGAATCAATGCTTTGCTAGCTGCAGTCGTGCCTGAAAACGTATTTGGAGGCCCACCAGTTGTCTCTGTCACTGCAGCAGTTGGAAGCCTTGTCTTCTCAGCCATGGTTGGTATTGTCTTTGGTATCTTGCCGGCTAATAAAGCCTCTAAACTAGATCCGATTGAAGCGCTGAGATATGAATAATGTCATCAAGAGGCTGGGACAGAAGTCCTAGCCTCATTTTTTCTTTGGATTGTAGAGCAAGACGCAGTGGTTGAGTGGGCTCTACTACGCTGATTTCATCAGCTTTTACAGCCCTACTCAACTGTGCGGAGGTGGGACGACGAAATCGAATTCTAACGAATTACCGATTTCTGTCCCACTCTCTTTGTCATGTGAAAAATCCCGCTGGAAGTCCAGCGGGATTTGCTTACTTAAAATTATGTAAGTTTTATATTACTTCATCGTAGGGAAGAGCAATACATCGCGAATGGTAGTTACATCTGTCAGCAACATTACGAGACGGTCGATACCGATACCGAGGCCTCCAGTTGGTGGCATACCGTATTCCAAGGCTTCAACGTAATCATAGTCGATGCCAGTTGCTTCGTCATCACCCAGTTCTTTAGCTTTTGCCTGTGCTTCAAAACGAGATAATTGATCGATTGGATCGTTCAACTCAGTGAAGGCGTTGGCATATTCTTTGGTCATGATGAAGAGCTCGAAGCGGTCCGTGAAGCGTGGGTCTTCTGGGTTTTTCTTAGCCAGAGGTGACACAGCGACAGGGTGACCATAGACAAAGGTTGGCTGAATCAAGGTTTCTTCAACAAATTCTTCAAAGAAAGCATTGATGATGTGTCCAACTTCAGTATAATGTTTTTCAACTGGTACTTTCTTTTCTTTAGCCAAGGCAGCAGCCTCTTCGAAAGTCATATCTTGCCAGAAGTCTACGCCAGTGATCTCTTTAATAGCATCCACCATGTGAACACGTTTGAATGGCTCGTTGATCTTGATCTCAGTGCCTTGGTAGTTGACTGGTCCATCTCCTTTTACAGAAATGGCAGCATGTTGGATAATGCCTTCTGTCAAGTCCATGATATCTTGGAAGTCCGCATAGGCTTGGTAGACTTCGATAGAAGTGAACTCAGGATTATGAGTGGCGTCCATACCTTCGTTACGGAAGATACGGCCAATTTCATAGACGCGTTCCATACCACCGACGATGAGACGTTTCAAGTGAAGCTCAGTCGCAATCCGTAGTACCATGTCAATGTTTTGGGCATTGTGGTGCGTAATGAATGGACGAGCAGCAGCACCGCCTGCCTCATTGTGGAGAACAGGTGTTTCAACTTCAAGGAAACCTTGACCATCCAAGTAACGGCGGATTTCTGAGATGATTTTTGAGCGAGTAACAAAGCGCTCAAAGCTTCACGGTTGGAAATCAAATCCAAATAACGTTTGCGGTAGATGGTTTCCACATCAGTCAAACCATGGAATTTCTCTGGCAGGGGACGCAGAGCTTTTGAAAGGTGAGTAATATGCGTTGCTTTGATAGAGAGTTCTCCCATATCTGTGCGCATCACATCACCTTCAATTCCCAAGAAGTCACCCAAGTCAGCCTTTTTGAAAATCTCATAGTTTTCTTCACCAACTTCGTCCTTACGAACGTAAATCTGGATTTGGCCTTCACGGTCTTGGATGTGGGCAAAGCCGACTTTCCCTTTTCCGCGTTTGGTCATGAGACGGCCAGCAATGGTTGCTGTTTCGTTCAATTCATGTAATTCTTCTTTGGATTTGTCACTGTATTTTTCTTTAAGTTGAGCAGAATTCGCAGTACGTTCAAAACGTTTTCCGAAAGGATCAATTCCTTGCTCAGCCAGCGCAGCCATCTTTTCACGGCGAATAATCTGCTGGTCATTTAATTCTTCAATATGTTCAGTAGTCATTTTCTTCCTCCTAAGGCTTTCCCTTCTATTCTATCACAAAATAAAAGGAAATTCAGCAATAATTATCGATAAAAATAGAAAAACTGCGATGTTTAAAGATTCGCAGTTTCATCTGTTTACAAGTAGTCTAAGTTATTCCAAGTAAGTAACTTGAAAGAGTCAAAGTCGTCTGTTTCCAAAATGGTGAGGCTAGCATTAGCCAGACCTCCGTCCTTACGGAGCAAAGATGTTTCGTAACCGAGTAGGCGACGAATGCTAGCAGTTAGGTTGGCACCATGTCCGACAATTAGGACATTTTGAAAATCTTTCCCTTTGAGAGACTTGACGAAGGAAATTGTCCGATTGGTAGTTTGATCAACGGATTCTGCTCCAAATAGTTGGTGATCAAACTGGGACAGATCGTGGCGAAAGGCCCACATCTGCTGAGGATAGGTGGCTTCTATAGTAGCAATTTTGGCTCCTTCTAGTTTCCAAGAGCCCACTCTCTTAGTTGAGGAGTTGGAATGATATCGGTTTGATGCTGGTTTTCACTTTGGATAATCTCTGCAGAACGGTAAGCGCGCGGCAAATCGCTGGAGTAGATTTTATCGAATTTAACGTTTGACAAGTGCTTGCCCAAGCGCTTGAGCTCGTCAATGGATGTCTCAAGAAGTGGGGAATCTCCGCTGGCCCCTTGGAAACGCATTTCTAGATTCCATTCGGTTTTTCCATGTCGGATAAAATACAATTTCATATCAAGATCCTTTTTCCTTTTGAAGCGAATAGCCTAGTCCTCTTTCAAGTCTGCGAACTGTGCTTGAACAAAGTCAGCCAAGTCCTGAGCCTTGATCTGGATGCTACGGCTGACCTCACCAGCAGAAACAATGATGCTTTCGCGACTCAGAGCCGTTTGGTCAATGAAAATGGGGAAGGAGTGTTTTTGGCGAATGCCGACAGGATTATTGGCACCATGGATGTAACCAGTCGTTTTTTCTAAATCCTTCTGCGGAATCATACTGACTTTTTTATTGCCTGAAATTTTTGCTAATTTCTTTTCCGACAGGTGTTCGGTGATGGGGAGAATGCCAATGACTGTTCCTGTTTTATCTCCGTTTAAAGCCAGTGTTTTATAAATTTGCGAGCGGTCAAATTCCTCTGTTAGGCTATCATCTAGAGCATTAATCTGCAAGCCTTTGTGCTCAATTTTTGCCTTGTTTAAAATTTGCTCAACCAGTGTTTTTTTGAGTTTTGTCTTTTTTGCCATTATTTATATTTCTCTTCTAATTGGGACATCCAAATTCCTAGCCAGATACCTAGTCCAAAGAAAAAGGCGGCAAGAACGAGGGTGAAAATGGATACTCCTGCATAACTAATGCTTTCACTGTTGCCGCTTTGAGGGAGAACAATGAGCAAGGTGCTAGATAATACAATGCCAATGATAAAATGGTAAACACGGGAATGATAATGTTTCAAAATGTAATCCATGGCTTTTGAAAAGAGAATCAGAGCCAGAGCGCCACCAATACCGATTGGCAGGAAAGTGCCAAATAAATCCAGGCGTTTAAATCCTGTCAGCATGGGAGTATAGAGTCCTAAAATCAATAGAAGATTTGAAGGGCTGAGTCCCGGAATCAAGATTCCTAAAGCGATAAGGGCACCTGCTAAAACAAAGGATAAGAAGTTAGCTGGCAGTGTACCCACCATTCCATTCAGTGAATAGAGGAAGACGCCCGACAAGATAAAGCTAAGCCAGAAGGTAACAGTGTCGGCTCGATCTCTGTCGGATTCTTTGACGGATTCTTTGATCAGGCTGGGAATGGTACCGATGATGGCTCCAGCAAAGCCCCAGAGAACGATAACCTTGTAATTATCCAGCAAGAGATTGACTGGATAAGAGAAGGCCGCGATCCCTAAAACCATCCCAATAGCTACAGGAGTGAAGTAGAGAACATTCTCGACAAAATTTTCTTTGATATGGGCTAAAAAGCGAATCATTCGCTCATAAATCCCCAAAATCGCAGCCAATACACCGCCAGACACACCAGGTAGGATGAAGCCAAGTGCGATAATCATTCCTTTTAACATCCTAGCAATCCATGAAATCATAATATCATAATATCTCCCTACAAGTCTTTTTCATTAGACTATTGTACCATAAAGCCACATACTTTTCTGAAAAAAGCAAGAAAAATATCTTGGATAGAGAAAAAAGATGCAAGATTTTCTAACAGTCATCTTGCATCTACTTTAGTTTGGTGTTGAAAATAATTTTTTATAGGTCTCTTTTTTATCTTGTACAGGAGAGAGCTGATTGAGGTCTAGGTTATGTGGGAAACCTTCCAATTTACCTTCTGAGGTATATTGATGTAGGTCATAGGGCTGTTCAGTATTTGGAGCAGCGTTATAGTAGCCGTCATTATAACCATAAGTTGGAATCCAAACGGCAGTAAATTTCTCAGTCGAGATACTATGCTCTTCCATGAAGTAGGTCCCAATGTAGATACCAATATTCTGAGCTCCAAGACTTTCAAGTTTGGCACGAAAGGCCTCAACCCCTGCGTTCATGTCGTTCATGGTCTTTTCTTCGACATCAAGCCAGTAGAAGGTAGGCTTATATTTCGAAGATGCCTTGTAGAAGCTCTCAGCCTCTTTTTCCATTTCTTTGATGCTGCCGGCTGCTATATAAGCATAAACAGCTACAGGAATCCCCCGTTTTTGGAACTCTTGGATATGGGTAGCAAATGATTTGTCAAGTCCGTTTAGATGGGTAGCAACATTTTCTTTTTTTGCTTGTGCGCCACTATGTACGCGAATGATGGCACCAGAAATGTTTTCTGATAAGGTGTCGTAGTCTATTTCGCTAGGCAATTGCCAACCAGAAAGGTCAACAATAGGTTTAGCAAGCAATTCTTCCTCAGGTTCGACTGTAGGAACCGTCTCCTTTTTTTTCTTAGTTGTCACCTGACTGACTTGGGTCTTTTTTGTCTGGGCTTGTCGATTTTGCAGATCAAGCTGGTGTTTGCTTATGACAATATATAGAATAAAGCAAGCAAAAAACAGCAAGAGTGCAAGCGGTTTAATCCTTTTTCTCATACTGTTTCATTGTAACTTAAAATAAATAGAAAAGCAAAGCATTTAGCCATAATTCCATCTAAATATGAAAATGTAATCTGATTGCAATACAAGACAAATCATTTTGAAATAATAGAATTTTTGAAGCGATAAATGAGCAAAAATCTTTTGAAGCTATCCTAATGCTTTTTTTTCGAGTCAAAAGGTGGTATAATGAAGGTTGAATCTTTAGAAATTAAATGGTGAAATATGAAAATTGACAAAAAGCATTTATTGAATTATTCAATACTGATTCCGTACATGCTATTATCTGGCATTGGCTTGATTGTCGTTTATTCTACGACGAGTCCTATCCTCATCCAAAATGGGCTCAATAGTTTTCAAATGGTTGTCACTCAAGCGGCTTTTTGGCTCTTCAGTTTGGTGATGATTTGGATTATTTACCGCATGAAGCTGGATTTTTTGAAGAGGCCAGGAGTGATTACTTCTGTTATCGTAGTTGAAACGATTCTGCTTCTGCTCTCGCGCTTTATCACGGGAACCATCAATGGAGCACACGGCTGGCTCAAAATCGGTCCAGTCAGTGCCCAGCCAGCAGAGTACCTGAAGATTATTTTGGTCTGGTATTTGGCTCTGCAGTTTTCTAAAAAACAAGAGCAAATTGAAATATATGATTATCAGGCAATCACCTTCAACCAGTTTCTTCCGCGTTCCTTTACTGACTGGCGGGTTATTGTTGCTTTCCTGATAGGCCTGGTGGTTATCATGCCCGATTTGGGAAATGCGACTATCTTGCTCATGACAGTTTTGATTGTAATTTCTACCAGCGGAATTGCTTACAGGTGGTTCTCGACCATGCTTGGACTTGTTGTAGGAGGGTCGGCCGCAGTTTTAGCAAGTATTTGGCTGATAGGTGTCAAGCGTGTTGAGCAAATTCCTATTTTTGGATATGTCGCAAAGCGTTTTAGTGCCTTTTTCAATCCTTTTGATGATTTGTCTGGCTCAGGTCACCAGTTGGCCAACTCCTACTATGCCATGAGCAATGGTGGTTGGTTTGGTTTAGGTTTGGGAAATTCCATCGAAAAACGTGGCTATCTACCAGAAGCACATACTGACTTTGTTTTTTTCGATTGTCATTGAAGAAGTCGGATTTTTTTGGAGCTACTTTTGATTTTTAGCTCTCTTGTTTTTTTCTTGATTTTACGGATTATTCTCGTGGGTACAAGGGCTAAGGATCCATTCAACTCAATGATGGCCTTGGGACTTGGTGGCATGATCTTGATGCAAACCTTTGTCAATATCGGTGGTATTTCAGGTTTGATTCCTTCAACAGGTGTAACCTTCCCATTCTTGTCCCAAGGAGGAAACAGCTTGTTGGTCCTATCCGTTGCCATTGCCTTTATTTTAAATATTGATGCCAATGAGCGGCGCAATGCGATGTATCAGGAATTAGAAGCGGAACAGTCTTAAAAACTCTTTTGATGTGTTGGCTCTTGAACAATAGAAAGGTGTAAATAATGTCATTTACAAAATTAGAAAATTATAGCAATAAAGAAGTGATTCGGGAAGAGGTTGGCATTTTAACAGACTTGCTGGTAGATATTACCCAAAATATTCTCAGCCCTGACACCTTTGCTAAAATCTCCACGATTGAAGAACTGGCAGTTCATGCTAAATACCAAGAGCTAAAAGCGGTGGTAGAAGAACTGTCTACGGATGATATGGTCTATATTTCACGCTACTTTTCTATTTTACCCCTACTCATCAATATCTCAGAAGATGTTGATTTGGCTTATGAGATTAACCACCAAAACAATATCAACCAAGACTATCTTGGTAAGCTTTCAACGACGATTGATTTACTTTCGACACGAGAAAATGCGCAAGAAATCTTGGAAAATCTGAATGTTGTTCCTGTTTTGACCGCCCATCCGACTCAGGTGCAGCGCAAGACCATGCTGGATTTGACAAATCACATTCACACACTTTTGCGTCAGCATCGCGATGTTAAAGCTGGTCTGGTCAACGAAAAGAAATGGTTAGCTAATCTCCGTCGCTATATTGAGCTGATGATGCAGACCGATATGATTCGGGAAAAGAAACTAAAGGTGACCAATGAAATCACTAATGTCATGGAATATTATAACAGTTCTTTTCTGCAGGCCATCACAAATCTTATGCTAGAGTATAAGCGCTTGGCAGAAGAGAAGGGGCTGCACTTAGAAAATCCTAAGCCCATTACCATGGGAATGTGGATTGGTGGCGACCGCGATGGAAATCCATTTGTAACTGCTGAGACCTTAAAATTGTCTGCGACGGTGCAGAGCGAAGTTATTCTGAATCATTACATTGACAAAGTTTATACACTTTACCGTAATTTCTCTCTGTCTACCAAGCTTTCAAACGAGCGAAGCTGTAGCGAAGATGGCAGCCTTGTCAAACGACAAGTCTGTGTATAGAGAAAATGAACCTTATCGCCGCGCCTTTCATTATATTCAGTCCAAATTGATTCAGACTTTACTTTATCTGAAAGAAGGCAATTTCTCTAGTGAAGGACATCGTTTGGCTGACAAAGCGGAAGCAGTCCTGCATGCAAATGTCGCTACTTCAGTCAGCCATAATGGTAGGGAAATCATTCCAAACTATATCCAGTCTAGACTCAGTGATAGCTTAGATGAGTTACGCAAAGAAGAGCTCCCATCTTATAAAAATGCGCAAGAGTTTAAGGATGATCTACTTGTCATCCGCGATTCATTGCTGGAGCATAATGGACAAGCTCTGGTGACTGGAGAACTCACTGAATTGCTACAAGCAGTTGACATTTTTGGTTTCTTCTTGGCTAGCATTGATATGCGTCAAGATTCCAGTGTTCATGAGGCTTGTGTGGCGGAGCTCTTGGCTTCTGCTAATATCGTAAAAGATTACAGCAGCCTGCCAGAGGAAGAAAAGTGCCAGGTTCTCCTGAAGCAACTTTTGGAGGATCCACGAATCCTGTCAGCAACTCATGCACCTAAGTCTGAACTTCTACAAAAAGAATTGGAGATTTTCAAGACGGCTCGTCAGCTCAAGGATGCGATTGGCGAAGATGTTATCAAGCAAAGTATTATTTCCCATTCGACTAGCGTATCAGATTTGCTAGAGTTGGCGATTATGCTCAAGGAAGTCGGCTTGATCGATGAAGAAGGTGCGCGTGTGCAGATTGTCCCTCTATTTGAAACGATTGAGGACTTGGATAACTCCTGCGATACTATGGAGAAATATCTATCTCTGCCAATTGCTCAAAAATGGATTGCTTCTAAAAATAACTACCAAGAAATCATGCTGGGCTACTCAGACAGTAACAAAGACGGTGGCTACTTATCATCTTGCTGGACTCTCTATAAGGCTCAGCAACAGCTGACAGCCATCGGCGACAAGTTTGGCGTTAAGATTACTTTCTTCCATGGTCGTGGAGGAACTGTCGGTCGTGGCGGTGGCCCAACCTATGAGGCAATCACTTCACAACCATTGCGGAGTATCAATGATCGTATCCGCCTGACAGAGCAGGGAGAGGTCATCGGCAATAAATACGGCAACAAGGATGCTGCTTACTATAATCTGGAAATGCTCGTATCTGCTGCTATTAACCGCATGATAAGCTCTAAGAAGAGTGACAGTGATACAACTAACGAGTACGAGAGAGTCATGGATCGAGTAGTGAATCGAAGCTACCAAATCTATCGCGATTTAGTCTTTGGTGACGAACGTTTCTACGACTATTTCTTTGAGTCTAGTCCTATTAAGGCGATTTCTAGCTTTAATATCGGATCTCGTCCAGCCGCCCGTAAAACCATCACTGAAATCGGTGGCCTAAGAGCCATTCCTTGGGTCTTCTCTTGGTCTCAAAGTCGGGTTATGTTCCCTGGTTGGTATGGCGTCGGCTCCAGCTTCAAGGAATTTATCGATGAAGATCCTGAAAAGAATCTAGCCTTCCTACAGTTTATGTACAAGAGATGGCCATTCTTCCAGTCCCTTTTGTCAAATGTTGATATGGTCCTGTCCAAGTCCAATATGAATATCGCCTTTGAGTATGCGCAACTTTGTGAAGATCAAGATGTGCGGGATATTTCAATATCATCCTAGACGAATGGCAGCTGACCAAGGATGTTATCTTGGCGATTGAAGGCCATGATGAGCTCTTGGCAGAAAATGCCTATCTCAAGGATAGTTTGGACTATCGGATGCCTTACTTTAATGTGTTAAATTATATTCAGCTGGAGTTGATCAAGCGTCAGCGCCGTGGAGAACTTTCACCAGAGCAAGAACGCTTGATTCACATTACCATCAACGGAATTGCGACAGGTCTCCGAAATTCTGGCTGATCCATAAGAAGTTTCAAACGACATAAATCAAGAAATCGGCTTTTGAGCCGATTTTTTATTGAGTTTAAACTAATTTGAATCAATAATTCATTTCCTGCGATTTGTGTAAATAAAAAATGAAAAAGTTTTCATATCTATGCGCTAAAATACTTGAAAGTGTTTACAATTAGTGATACAATGATAAGTGTAGAAAAATGAAAACGATATTTTCAACAAAAGAAAGGAAACTATATGAACACAGACGACACAGTAACCATTTATGATGTCGCCCGTGAAGCGGGAGTTTCAATGGCGACAGTCAGCCGAGTTGTAAATGGTAACAAGAATGTAAAAGAAAATACACGAAAAAAAGTACTAGAAGTAATTGAACGTCTTGACTATCGTCCTAATGCAGTTGCCCGTGGTTTGGCCAGCAAAAAGACGACCACTGTTGGTGTTGTAATTCCTAATATCACGAATAGTTACTTCTCTACTTTAGCCAAAGGAATTGATGATATTGCCGAAATGTATAAGTACAATATCGTCCTGGCAAACAGCGATGAAGATGATGACAAGGAAGTTTCGGTTGTTAATACCCTATTCTCTAAGCAAGTAGATGGCATTATTTTTATGGGTTACCATCTGACAGAGAAAATTCGTTCAGAATTTTCACGTTCACGGACACCAGTGGTTCTAGCGGGCACGGTGGATGTAGAGCATCAGTTACCAAGTGTCAATATTGATTATAAACAGGCAACCGTTGATGCTGTGGAACTATTGGCTAAACGCAACAAGAAAATTGCTTTTGTCAGCGGTCCTTTGGTAGATGATATAAATGGTAAAATTCGCTTGTCTGGCTACAAAGAAGCTCTGAAGGGCAAGAAAATTTCATACAGCGAAGGCTTGGTCTTCGAGTCTAAGTATAGCTACGATGATGGTTATCACCTAGCTGAACGTCTGATTGCTTCAAAGGCAACGGCGGCCTTTGTGACCGGAGATGAGTTGGCAGCAGGTTTGCTTAATGGTTTGGCTGATCGAGGTGTTCGTATTCCTGAAGACTTTGAAATCATTACTAGTGATGATTCGCAAATTGCTCGCTTTACTCGCCCTAATCTGTCTACTATCGGACAACCTCTGTATGACATCGGTGCAATTAGTATGCGGATGCTGACGAAGATTATGCATAAAGAAGAGTTGGAAGAGCGCGAAGTTCTCTTAGCTCATACGATCAATGAACGTAAATCGACTCGTAAATAATAAAATTGATACGGAATGGGACAGAATTAAATTTTGAAAGAATTTAGTTCTGTTTCGTTTTTTGTTTTAGTTAAACACAGTCGCCGAATATAAGAGACTCTGAGTTTCTTCTTTACAGAAATTTAGGTATAATAGAAGTAGGAATGCTGAAAATCATTGCTTGTCCAATCTGCTTAACTGATAGGAATGAAGAGGTCAGGAGTTAGCCAAGATTTGGCATAGATTTTCAGATAAAATGTAAAAATAAAGAAGTGGAAACGCATTTTTTCTGTCTTCTTTTTACTAGTAGGCATCATTTATTGTAGCTGTATTAAGGAGAATTTTGTGATTACACAACTAGATACCAAGACTGTTTATAGTTTTATGGATAGTTTAGTCTCTATCAAAAAATATGTTCAACGGGCCAAGGGCCTGGGCTACAAAAGTCTAGGCATGATGGATGTGGACAATCTTTATGGGGCTTATCATTTCCTAGAGGAGGCAAAAGCGGCAGGACTTCAGCCCTTGCTAGGTCTGGAAATGGAAATCTATAAAGATGGAAATCCTCTCAATCTGAGACTGTTGGCCTTGGATAGTCAGGGTTATTGCAATTTGATGAAGATTTCGACTCTAAAAATGATGAATCGTCAAAATTGGGAAGACTTTCAACATCTTTTTTAAGGGGCTGGCTCTGATTGTACCAATCTTTGAAGGTTTGGATCAGCTTGATCTGGGCTTGGACTTTTACGTTGGTGTCTTTCCAGATACGCCAAGGCAGGAATTGACTAGGCCAGTTCTGCCCTTGCATACGGTTCGCTACTTTGAGCAGGGAGATTTAGAAACCTTGCAAATGCTGAGGGCGATTCGGGATAACATTAGCTTGCGGGAGGTCGGTCATCTGTCGAGCCATGAATTTTTTTATTAGCGCCAGCCTCTTTAGAAGAAGCTTTCGTTGAAAACTTTCCAGAGAGTTTGACCAACTTAGAGCGATTGATAGCTAATGTTCATTATGAAATTAACACCGAGTTGAAACTTCCGCGCTTCAATCCTGAGCGTCCTGCTGTGGAGGAACTGCGGGAGTTAGCTGAGATAGGATTGGCCAAGCGGGGGCTTGCAGGAACAGCCTATCAAGCAAGGCTGGATCAGGAGCTAGATGTCATTCATCAGATGGGCTTTGATGATTATTTCCTCATTGTCTGGGATTTGCTGCGCTTTGGCCGCAGTCAAGGTTATTACATGGGGATGGGACGTGGCTCTGCAGTTGGCAGTTTAGTAGCCTATGCTTTGGAAATTACAGGCATTGATCCCGTAGAAAAGAATCTGTTGTTTGAACGTTTCCTAAATCTGGAGCGCTATACCATGCCCGATATTGATATTGATATTCCCGATGTGTATCGACCGGAGTTTATACGCTATGTCCGAGATCGCTACGGTAGTATGCATGCGGCTCAGATTGTGACCTACTCAACCTTTGGGGCCAAGCAGGCTATCCGAGATGTTTTTAAGCGTTTTGGTTTGCCAGAGTACGAGCTAACCAATATCACCAAAAAAATTGGCTTTCGAGACAATTTAACCACTGCTTATGAGCGAAATATAGCCTTTCGTCAGATTATCAATAGTAAGCTAGAATATCAGAAGGCCTTTGAAATTGCCAAGAAAATCGAAGGAAATCCGCGCCAGACCTCAATCCATGCGGCAGGTGTCGTCATGAGTGACGATGATTTGACCAATCAAATCCCCTTAAAATACGGGGAGGATATGTATCTCACCCAGTACGATGCCCACGGTGTGGAAAGTAATGGACTGCTTAAGATGGACTTTCTGGGCCTGCGCAATTTAACCTTTGTCCAGCGGATGAAAGAAGCGACTCTAGACAAATACGGAGTTGATATTAATATTGCTGGTATTGACCTGGAAGATGAGGAAACTCTACGCCTCTTTGCAGCGGGTAATACCAAGGGTATTTCCAGTTTGAACAAGCGGGTGCCATCAGTCTTTTGAAAAGAGTCCAACCCGTCCAGTTTGAAGAAGTAGTGGCTACCACCTCTCTCAATCGTCCCGGCGCTAGTGATTATATTGATAACTTTGTCAAGCGCAAGCATGGTCGCGAGCGCGTGGAGATGATTGATCCGAGCTTGGAGGATATCTTGGCTCCAACCTATGGCATCATGCTTTACCAAGAGCAGGTCATGCAGGTCGCCCAGCGTTTTGGTGGTTTTAGCCTGGGGAAGGCCGATATTTTACGGCGGGCGATGGGTAAGAAAAATGCTGCTGAAATGCATAAAATGGAGGAAGAATTTGTCGAGGGAGCTGTCAAATTGGGCCACTCAGAGACTAAGGCCAAGGAAGTTTTTGCGGTCATGGAGAAATTTGCTGGTTATGGCTTCAACCGCAGTCATGCCTATGCTTACTCGGCTCTAGCTTTTCAGTTGGCCTATTTCAAGGCTCATTATCCAGATATCTTCTTTGATGTCATGCTTAATTACTCGAGTTCGGACTATATCACGGATGCACTTGGATTTGGCTTCGAACTGGCTCCTTTGACCATCCACAACATTCCCTATAAAGATAAGTTTCAGGAGCGGAAAATTTATCTTGGCCTGAAAAATATCAAGGGCTTGCCAAGGGATTTTGCTTTCTGGATCATAGAAGAGCGCCAAAAGAATCCCTTCAGCAGTGTGGAAGATTTTATCTTACGCCTGCCGCAGAGTTATCATAAATTGCCGCTTTTAAGTCCTTTGGTGCAATTGGGGCTCTTTGATGTTTTTGAGCCCAATCGGCAGAAGATTTTACTCAATCTACCGAATCTTTTTGTCTTTGCAGATGAGTTGGGGAGTTTATTTGCTGATACTAGCTATTCATGGACGGATGCCGAGGATTTTACTGCTGCAGAAAAGTTTGAGCAGGAGCAAGCCCTGATTGGGATTGGCCTTAGTGATCATCCGCTCATTAGCCTAGCTAAGAAAGCCCATCATCCTTTTGTCTGGATTGAAGAGTTGGCCGATAATAGTAAGGCGACCATTCTAGTTGAAGTCCAGTCTATCAAGGTTATTCGCACAAAAAATGGTGAAAACATGGCCTTTATGCAAGTGACGGATACCAAGAAAAAGTTAGATGTTACTTTATTTCCTGAAGTTTACCGTCGCTTTGCCAAGCAAATCCAAGAAAAAGGCTATTACTATCTGACTGGAAAAATTCAGGAGAGAGATGGCCGGTTACAAATGGTTCTAACAGAGGTGGAGAAAGCAAGCTCAGAACGCTTTTGGATCCAATTAGCTGATACTAGTCACGACAGACAGATTGCGGAGATCCTACAGCGATACCCAGGGGATATTCCCGTGGTGCTACGCTATGAGAATGACAAGAAAACGGTTCCTGCATCAGGCTTTCAAGTTCAAAAATCAGACCAACTTCAAGCTGAACTAGAAAATTACAGCATGAAAACGGTTTTTCGGTAAAAAATCAGGAAAATAAGAGAATTTTTATTCTGATTGTGGTATAATCTATAAGAATGTTAAAAAGATAAAGGAGCACATTACGAAATGAAACGTATTGCTGTTTTGACCAGTGGTGGAGATGCCCCTGGTATGAATGCTGCTATTCGTGCAGTCGTTCGTAAAGCAATTTCCGAAGGAATGGAAGTTTATGGAATTTATGGCGGCTACGCTGGAATGGTTGCTGGTGATATTTATCCACTTGATGCGACTTCAGTTGGAGACATTATTTCTCGTGGAGGAACTTTCCTTCATTCAGCACGCTACCCTGAGTTTGCAAAACTTGAAGGGCAATTAAAGGGAATCGAACAACTGAAGAAACACGGTATTGAAGGTGTAGTTGTTATCGGTGGAGATGGTTCTTACCATGGTGCGATGCGCTTAACAGAGCATGGCTTCCCAGCTGTTGGTGTACCTGGAACTATTGACAATGACATTGTTGGAACAGATTTCACTATCGGTTTGATACTGCTGTTACAACTGCAATGGACGCGATTGACAAGATCCGCGATACATCATCCAGTCACCGTCGTACTTTCGTTGTTGAAGTAATGGGACGTAACGCTGGTGATATCGCACTTTGGGCAGGTATTGCTACAGGTGCAGATGAAATTATCATTCCTGAAGAAGGCTTCAAGATTGAAGATATCGTTGCCAGCATCAAACGTGGCTATGAAAAAGGTAAGAAGCATAATATCATTGTTCTTGCTGAAGGTGTTATGTCAGCAGATGAGTTTGGTAAAAAGCTGAAAGAAGCTGGTGATACTAGCGACCTCCGCGTGACTGAACTTGGTCACATCCAACGTGGTGGTTCACCAACTGCTCGCGACCGTGTATTGGCTTCTCGTATGGGAGCGCATGCCGTTAAACTACTTAAAGAAGGTATCGGTGGTGTTGCCGTAGGTATCCGTAATGAAAAAATGGTGGAAAGCCCAATCTTGGGAACTGCTGAAGAAGGCGCACTCTTTAGCCTGACTGCAGACGGCAAAATCGTTGTCAACAATCCACATAAAGCTGATATCGGCTTAGCAGAGCTTAATCGCAGCATTAATATTTAATTGGTCAATCAGGGGTGAAATCCCCAAATAGTAGAAGGAGTTTCTTAATATCATGAACAAACGCGTAAAAATCGTTGCAACTTTAGGTCCTGCGGTAGAAATCCGTGGCGGTAAAAAATTCGGTGAAGACGGATACTGGGGTGAAAAACTAGACGTTGAAGCTTCAGCTCAAAATATTGCAAAATTAATTGAAGCAGGAGCAAATACTTTCCGTTTCAACTTCTCACACGGTGACCACCAAGAACAAGGTGAGCGTATGGCAACTGTTAAACGTGCGGAAGAAATCGCTGGTAAAAAAGTTGGTTTCCTTCTTGACACTAAAGGTCCAGAAATCCGTACAGAATTGTTCGAAGGCGAAGCAAAAGAGTACTCATACAAAACTGGTGAAAAAAATCCGTGTTGCAACTAAACAAGGAATCAAATCAACTCGTGATGTGATTGCTTTGAACGTTGCTGGTGGACTTGATATCTACGATGATGTTGAAGTTGGTCGCCAAGTATTGGTTGACGATGGTAAACTTGGTCTTCGCGTTGTAGAAAAAGACGATTCAAACCGTGAATTTGTAGTTGAAGTTGAAAATGACGGTGTTATCGCTAAACAAAAAGGTGTAAACATCCCTAACACTAAAATTCCTTTCCCAGCTCTTGCTGAGCGTGATAACGACGATATCCGCTTCGGTCTTGAACAGGGTATCAACTTCATCGCGATTTCATTTGTACGTACTGCAAAAGACGTCAACGAAGTTCGTGCAATCTGTGAAGAAACTGGTAACGGACATGTTCAATTGTTTGCGAAAATTGAAAACCAACAAGGTATCGACAACTTGGATGAAATCATCGAAGCTGCTGACGGTATCATGATCGCTCGTGGTGACATGGGTATCGAAGTACCATTCGAAATGGTTCCAGTTTACCAAAAAATGATCATTACTAAAGTCAATGCAGCTGGTAAAGTTGTTATTACAGCAACAAACATGCTTGAAACCATGACTGAAAAACCACGTGCAACTCGTTCAGAAGTATCAGACGTATTTAACGCTGTTATCGACGGAACTGACGCAACTATGCTTTCAGGTGAGTCTGCAAATGGTAAATACCCACTTGAGTCTGTTCGCACAATGGCAACTATCGACAAGAATGCACAAACTCTTCTTAACGAGTACGGACGTTTGAACTCAGATACTTTCGAACGTAACTCTAAGACAGAAGTTATGGCTTCAGCTGTTAAAGATGCTACTAACTCAATGAACATCAAATTGGTTGTTACCCTTACTAAGACTGGTCACACAGCACGTTTGATTTCTAAATACCGTCCAAATGCTGATATCTTGGCATTGACATTCGACGAATTGACAGAACGTGGCTTGATGTTGAACTGGGGTGTTATCCCAATGTTGACAGAAGCACCTTCATCAACTGATGATATGTTCGAAATTGCTGAACGTAAAGCAGTTGAAGCAGGTCTTGTTGAGTCTGGTGACGATATCGTTATCGTTGCAGGTGTACCACTTGGCGAAGCTGTTCGTACAAATACAATGCGTATCCGCACAGTACGTTAATTTATTTCATAGTATGCAAAAACCGATAGATCCATTCTATCGGTTTATTTTTTGTTCTAGAATTTTTAATTGATTTCGTAATTGTGAAAACTTCAAAATAAGAATATTAACATTTTGCATATCAAAAAAGAGAAGATCCTTATGATCCTCTCCAGATTTTTATATTTTCTTCAATTGACCACAATTTATAAGGAATAAAAACAATAGTGTAACTATGATAATTATGGATTATCGTTACACTATTAGTTAGTAGATACTCTATATATCAATTTTTTCTTTTCTAGATTCTAATACCCAACCGATGATCCAGCAGCAGACTAGCAGGTAATTTTCAATCCAGCCTAGTAGATTTGCTTGATTTGCTTTTTCAAGATAGCCCAGCAGATGATTGGTACCAAAGCCCAGTCCACCCAGAATCAGTGCTAGCAAGGTCATACGCAGATAGAACCAATCATACTTTATATTGGCGGCAATGACTAAAGGTAGAATAGCCAGATTCCAGAAACCAATTTCCCGCTGCCAGTAGGGAGCTAGGCCGTAGATGGACTCATTTCCCAAGAGTTGGGGCTGGAAAATCTGGATTATAGCCGCGCCCAGCATAGCTAAGATCAGTAAAATGAAAGTCACTCGTAAAAATTTATTCATACCTATCTCCTTTCTTCTTTATAGATTATATTATTTTTGAAAATGATTTTCAAGTTTTCATTTTTTACAAGAGAGATCTTTAATAAAATATTTCACAAGCAAGTTCTATCTTTTTAGGTACTTTTGTGGTATACTAGACTAGTTGCAGAAATACAGTTTTTCTATTCAGTGGGAACTAGCGACCGAGTCGGCGCTTTTTTAGTGCCTGGACTTGAGAGACCATATTTATGAAGAGAAGAGCGAATACTCTCAGGAAATCGAGATTTAGCATGAGAAAAGCACTTGGTATGTTTCGATAGTTGAGTATTAAAAGCCTTATAAGGTGGCTTCGCACCGCCTTTAGAAAGAAGAAGAACATTGAAATTTAATGAATTACATTTATCTGCTGAATTACTAGCAGAGATTGAAAAAGCTGGCTTTGTAGAAGCAAGCCCTATCCAAGAACAGACGATTCCACTTGCTATGGCAGGTAAGGACGTTATTGGTCAGGCCCAGACGGGGACAGGAAAGACAGCTGCCTTTGGCTTCCCGACTTTGGAAAGATTGATACCGATAATCCTGCTGTGCAGGCATTGATTATCGCTCCGACCCGTGAACTGGCTGTGCAGAGTCAGGAAGAGCTTTTCCGTTTTGGCCGCAGCAAGGGGGTCAAGGTGCGTTCTGTCTACGGTGGCTCCAGCATCGAAAAACAAATCAAGGCCCTCAAATCTGGTGCTCATATCGTCGTAGGAACACCTGGTCGTCTCTTAGATTTGATCAAACGCAAGGCGCTTAAGCTGAATCAGATTGAAACCTTGATCTTGGACGAAGCGGATGAAATGCTTAACATGGGCTTTTTGGAAGATATTGAGTCTATCATTTCACGTGTGCCAGAAGAACGTCAGACCTTGCTCTTTTCAGCGACCATGCCGAATGCTATCAAGCATATCGGTGTCAAATTCATGAAGGAGCCTGAGCATGTCAAGATTGCTGCTAAAGAGCTGACGACGGAGCTGGTAGACCAGTATTATATCCGTGTAAAAGAAAATGAAAAATTTGATACCATGACTCGCCTGATGGACGTGGAGCAGCCTGAGCTGTCAATCGTCTTTGGTCGGACCAAGCGCCGGGTGGATGAGCTGACTCGTGGTCTGAAAATCCGTGGCTTCCGCGCAGAGGGGATCCATGGAGATTTGGACCAAGGCAAGCGTCTACGTGTCCTCCGTGACTTTAAAAATGGCAATCTGGATGTCTTGGTTGCGACAGATGTAGCCGCACGTGGATTGGATATTTCTGGTGTGACCCACGTCTACAACTATGATATTCCGCAGGATCCGGAAAGCTATGTTCACCGGATTGGTCGGACTGGTCGTGCTGGTAAGTCAGGTCAATCGATCACTTTCGTATCACCAAATGAAATGGGCTATCTGCAGATTATCGAAAATCTGACCAAGAAGCGTATGAAAGGCCTTAAACCTGCGACTGCAGAGGAAGCTTTCCAAGCTAAGAAAAAAGTTGCTCTTAAGAAGATTGAACGCGATTTTGCTGATGAAAGCATCCGTTCTAACTTTGAGAAATTTGGCAAGGATGCTCGCAAGCTGGCAGCAGAATTCAGCCCAGAAGAGCTGGCTATGTATATCCTCAGCTTGACGGTACAGGATCCAGATACCCTTCCTGAAGTAGAAATTGCCCGTGAAAAACCATTGCCATTTAAACCGTCTGGCGGAGGCCTTGGCGGAAAAGGGAAGAGTGGCCGTGGCAATGGTCGTCGAGGTGACCAAGGTCGTGATCGTCGTGGTGGACGCGAAGACCGAGATGGAGGTCGTCGTGACTTTAAACGCAAGTCAAACAAGAATAGTCGTGATTTCGAAAGCAGAGGGAACAAGCATCCGCACCGTACTTCTAGTGAAAAGAAAACCGGCTTTGTTATCCGCAATAAAGGCGATAAATAAACAGAAAGAGAGTGGGACAGAAATCGATAATTCGTTAGAATTCTATTTCGTCGTCCCACCTCCGCACAGTTGAGTAGGGCAGTAAAAGCTGATGAAATCAGCGTAGTAGAGCCCACACAACCACTGCGTCTTGCTCGACAAACCAAAGACAATTGAGAGGCTAGGACTTTTGTCCCAGCCTCTTTTTTATTGAGGAGAATCTCGATATCTTCCATGATTTGTTTGAAAAAGGCACAATGAAAACGCATAATCAAACAATATTCTATTTTTTTGAAAAAAAGTATACATTTTTTTGTTTATATGAGAAAATTGTAGTATAATGAAGTAAGAAAGGGTACATGGACATTAAGGTGATTTGAAGTGTCTAAGGAACCTGACAAGAAAAATAGACTTTGTGAGAAGTCTCTAGACATCAACCACAAGGAGGATTGTACATGAAGGAAAGTCGTCATAAGGTGATTTTACAAGAGCTGGACCAGACGGGAGTTGTGTCCGTTAAAAATCTGAAAGAGTTGCTGAATGTAACAGATATGACCATTCGGCGAGATTTAATTGATCTTGAGAAGCAAGGACTTTTGATTCGGGTGCATGGTGGAGCTCATAAAAAAGTGAAAGATAGCTTGAATGAAGCTTCGCATTCTGAAAAAACGATGTTAAATATCGAGGAAAAGAAGTTGATTGCTAAAAAATGTGCGGATCTGATTGCTGAAGGGGATACTGTTTTTATCGGATCAGGTACCACAACAGATTTTATAGGAGATTATTTAGAAGGGAAAAATATTAGCATTGTAACCAATTCTCTCCCTATTTTCGAAAAGTTGAAGGATTATCCTAATTTTGATTTGATATTGATTGGAGGGCGCTATCGGGTCAAGACTCAGACTTTTGTGGGGCAGTTTGCTAATAAACTTCTACGAGAAATCAAGGTGTCTAAGGCCTTTATTGGAGTGAACGGAATTGATGGTCACAATGTGACGACTGCCAATGAAGAAGAGGGGAATGGAAACGCCATTATTCTCAACAATGCAATTGAAATACATTGTTGCAGATAATAGCAAATTTGATAGCTATTCTTTCTATAGTTTTTACCGTTTGGACAATATTGACGCGATTGTAACGGATGACCATATCTCTCCGAAAGTTAGAGCAAAATATAGTTCTTACACCAAGGTTCTCTGATTTGATCGCGTTGTCATGAATGTTAATTTGAGATTCTGAAAGCTGCGAATTTCGTAGCTTTTATTTCTTGTTTCAAATGAATTGCATTTAATAGTGGGCGAAAAGTTCTTGTATATCAACTTAGACTTGCTAAGGATATTTTTATGACTCGTGTTATTCTTCAGCCATGCAGAATGACGAAATGTCCCATCTTCATATGAACATTAAAATTTTAAGTTATTAGATAAATAAACAAAAAATAACAAAACAAACTATTGACAGCGCTATCATATAATGATATAATTAATTAAACGAACAAAAAGAAACAAAAGGAGAGATGATAAAATGGCGCTTGCCCAATTATTTGATGAAAAATTGATATTTTGTTTACATGCTGATAATCAGGAAGATCTTTTTCATCAAGTAGCTGATTTATTAGAAGAAAGAGAAGTCGTAACTTCTTCTTATCGAAAGGCCTTACTTGAAAGAGAAAAGGCGTTTCCAACTGGATTGGATATGGAATTTTTAGGTAAGGAATTGCCGAATGTTGCCATACCTCATACGGATATTGCGCATAATTTGACTGAAAATGTGGTAGTTGTTAAGCTAGATCAGCCTGTAACCTTCCACAATATGATTTCTCCTACGCAAACCGTTGAAGTGTCTCTCTTGTTCTTTATTATCAACAACTCTAGCTCAAGCCAGACCAATATCTTAGCACAGTTAATGGATTTCTTCACTAGCGAAGGAAATCTCGCTGGTCTAGCTCATTTAAACTCTGAAAAAGAGTTGTTCCAATATATTTCAGATGTCATTAAATAAATAAATCGGAGGATTTTATTATGATTAAAATTTTAGCAGCCTGCGGTGCAGGAGTAAACTCAAGTCACCAAATCAAGAGTGCTCTTGAGGAAGAATTGTCAAACCGCGGTTATGATGTGCATTGTGACGCGGTGATGGTTAAGGATGTCAATGAAGACCTTATGAAAGGCTATGATATCTTTACGCCAATTGCTGCAACAGATCTTGGTTTTGAACCAGGGATCCCAGTTATCGAAGCTGGACCAATCTTGTTCCGTATTCCTGCAATGAGCGCTCCAGTGTTTGACAATATTGAAGCAGCTATTAAAGAGCACGGACTAAGTTAATCTATTCTTTATCTTGCTAACATTCATATAACAAAAAAAGGGAGGAATTATTATGGATGTCATTATTGACCTAGCCAATAAGATTTTCAAGCCAGTCTTGGAAATGGGTGGTCCTATCATCATGCTGATCATCTTGACAGTATTGGCCTTACTATTTGGAGTGAAATTCTCCAAAGCGCTTGAAGGTGGTATCAAACTTGCCATCGCTCTTACTGGTATCGGTGCCATCATCGGTATGCTCAACGGTGCTTTCTCAGCATCACTTGCTAAATTCGTTGAAAACACTGGTATCCAGTTGAATATCACAGATGTTGGTTGGGCACCACTTGCAACCATCACTTGGGGTTCTCCATGGACCTTGTACTTCTTGCTCATCATGCTCATTGTCAATGTGGCAATGTTAGCTATGAAAAAAACAGATACATTGGACGTGGATATCTTTGATATCTGGCACTTGTCAATTACTGGCTTGCTCATCAAATGGTATGCAGATAAGAGCCATGTAAGTCCTGCTGTATCACTCTTGATTGCAACTTTAGCAGTTGTCTTGGTTGGTGTCTTGAAGATTATCAACTCTGACTTGATGAAACCAACTTTTGATGATTTGTTGAATGCGCCAAGTTCATCACCAATGACTTCAACTCATATGAACTACATGATGAACCCTGTTATCATGGTTTTGGATAAGATTTTTGATAAGTTCTTCCCTGGGTTGGATAAATATGACTTTGATGCTGCCGCTTTGAATAAGAAAATCGGTTTCTGGGGATCTAAATTCTTCATTGGTTTCCTTCTCGGTATAGTTATCGGCATCATGGGAACTCCGCACCCAGTGTCTGACGTTGCCGAAGCAGCAAAATGGTCACTTGTTATCAAAGGATGGTTGTCTCTTGGTTTGACTGCCGGTGTCAGCTTGGAGCTCTTCTCACTTATCGGATCATGGTTTATCGCAGCCGTTGAACCACTTTCACAAGGTATTACAAACGTAGCAACAAAACGTCTACAAGGACGTAAATTCAACATCGGTCTTGACTGGCCATTTATCGCTGGTCGTGCAGAAATCTGGGCCTGCGCTAACGTACTTGCCCCAATCATGTTGATTGAAGCAGTTCTGCTTTCTAATGTAGGAAATGGTATCTTGCCATTGGCTGGTATCATCGCCATGGGTGTGACACCTGCCCTTCTGGTTGTTACTCGTGGTAAATTGCTTCGTATGATTGTCTTTGGAACACTCTTGTTACCACTCTTCCTTCTTTCAGGTACCCTGATTGCACCGTTTGCAACAGAACTTGCTAAAGGTGTAGGTGCCTTCCCTGAAGGAGTTAGCCAGTCTCAATTGATCACTCATTCAACACTTGAAGGACCAATCGAAAAACTCTTGGGCTGGACTATTGGTAATACTACTACAGGTGATATTAAAGCTATCATTGGTGCTATTGTCTTCCTTGGTGCTTATATTGGAATCTTTGCTTGGTACAGAAAGCAAATGATCAAACGGAATGCAGAATATGCAGCAAAAGCAAAATAATATCCGTTAACTATTGTTAAATATTGTAAGACTAGGGAAGCTAGATTGTCCATTTCCAAATGGGAATGTTGATAATCTAGCTTTTCCTATGTAATGAATACTAAGCAGAGAGAAGTCAGAAGCCTGCCTTTTTCTCTGAAGTAGAGAGGAGATTTGAATGGTGATCGCGCTAGAAAATGATGAATTGACAGTGCAGTTTAAGCAATTGGGAGGAGCACTTTCTTCAATCAAGGATAAGGATGGTGTAGAATACCTATGGCAGGGGGATGCGACCTATTGGAGCGGTCAAGCCCCGGTTCTTTTCCCTATTTGTGGGAGTTTGCGTAATGACATTGCTCACTATGCATTAAAAGATGGTCAAGAAGCGAGTGGAGTCATTCCACGGCATGGTCTCGTTCGCAAGAAAGAATTTGAATTGGTTGAACAAACGGATACGAGTGTGACTTTTGCTATTGAGGATACAGAGGAAATGTTTCAGAACTATCCCTATCATTTCCGCTTATCAATTAGCTATAGCTTGACTGGTAAGAAGCTTCGCACTCAGTATATTGTAGAAAATCTTGGAGATAGTGGCGCTATGCCGTACTTCATCGGAGGCCATCCAGGATTTAACTGCCCATTATTTGATGATGAAAAGTATGAGGATTACTATTTGGAGTTTGAACAGGAAGAAACCTGTAGTGTCCCTCTCTCTTATCCTGAAACTGGAATGTTGAACTTTCTGGAACGTTCAAGCTTCCTAGATCATCAAAAAGAACTAAATTTGAGCTATGCTATCTTTGCTAAAGATGCAGTGACTCTTGATGAGCTGAAATCGCGGACTGTTGCTCTTCGTTCTCGGAAACATGATAAAGGGTTACGTTTGGATTTTCAAGAATTTCCAAATCTAATTATCTGGTCAACTATTAACAAAGGACCATTTATAGCCTTGGAACCTTGGTCAGGTTTGTCGACCTCGTTAGAAGAGGGAGATTATTTAGAAAGCAAGAAAAATGTCCGTCTACTCCCAGCAGGAGAAAAAGAAGAAATTGGATTTGATATTACTATTTTTTTAAAGAATGATTTTTAAAAAAATGTTTAAAAACAAACATATAATGTTGACAATGAACACAAAATGTTGTATTATAAACTTGTGAATCAAATAACGTTTAATGTTTTAAAACATTTTAGTTCATTATATAGAAAATTAAAGGAGGACTTAATATGTCTATTATCATTGGTGCAGATGCTGCAGGTTTGAGATTGAAAGAAGTTGTGAAAGACTTCTTGGAAAAAGAAAACTTCCACGTTGTGGATGTTACGGCTGAAGGTCAAGACTTTGTCGATGTGACTCTTGCTGTTGCTGCAGAAGTAAACAAAGAAGAACAAAATCTTGGTATCGTGATTGATGCTTATGGTGCTGGTCCATTTATGGTCGCAACTAAGATTAAAGGAATGGTTGCCGCAGAAGTATCTGATGAACGTTCAGCTTATATGACTCGTGGCCACAACAACTCACGTATGATCACTATGGGTGCAGAAGTCGTTGGTGATGAATTGGCGAAAAATATTGCTAAAGGTTTTGTTAACGGTAAATACGACGGCGGTCGTCACCAGATTCGTGTCGATATGTTGAACAAAATGTGCTAATTAGATTACAGTAAGAAAGGTAAGATAAAAATGAGAATTGCAATTGGATGTGACCACATCGTAACAGATGAAAAAATGGCGGTTTCAGAATTTTTGAAATCAAAAGGATATGAAGTCATCGACTTTGGTACATATGACCACACACGTACTCACTACCCAATCTTTGGTAAAAAAGTTGGTGAGGCTGTAACTAGCGGTCAAGCTGATCTTGGGGTATGTATCTGTGGTACTGGTGTTGGTATCAACAACGCTGTAAATAAAGTTCCAGGAGTTCGTTCTGCCTTGGTTCGTGATATGACAACAGCTCTTTATGCAAAAGAACAGTTGAACGCTAACGTTATTGGTTTTGGTGGTAAAATCACTGGCGAATTGCTCATGTGCGATATCATTGAAGCTTTCATCAATGCTGAATACAAACCATCAGAAGAAAACAAAAATTGATCGCTAAAATCGAGCACGTTGAAACTCACAATGCTCATCAAGCAGATGCAAACTTCTTTACAGAATTCCTTGAAAAATGGGATCGCGGTGAATACCACGACTAAGAGGTGACGCATGATTTTAACAGTCACAATGAATCCATCCATTGATATTTCTTATCCTTTGGATGAATTAAAAATTGACACTGTCAACCGTGTGGTAGACGTAACCAAGACAGCTGGTGGTAAAGGTCTCAATGTTACACGAGTTCTTTCAGAATTTGGTGATTCTGTTGTTGCTACTGGTTTAGTTGGGGGCAAACTTGGTGAGTTTTTAGTAGAGCATATCGATGATAAGGTCAGTAAACATTTCTTCACCATTCAAGGAGAGACTCGTAACTGTATCGCTATTCTACACGGAGATAACCAAACAGAAATCCTTGAGAAAGGGCCTGAAGTTCTGGAACAAGAAGGTCAAGATTTCTTGGCTCATTTCGAAAATCTTCTTGACACTGTGGAAGTAGTCGCGATCTCAGGCAGTCTGCCAGCAGGTCTTCCAGTTGATTACTATGCGAGCTTGGTAGAACTTTCTAATCGAGCAGGAAAACCAGTTGTTCTGGATTGCTCAGGTGCTGCCCTTCAGGCAGTTCTTGAATCACCCCACAAACCAACAGTAATCAAACCAAATAACGAAGAATTGTCTCAGCTTCTTGGGAAAGAAGTTTCTGAGGATTTGGATGAATTAAAAGAAGTTCTTCAAGAACCTTTATTTGCAGGGATTGAGTGGATTATCGTTTCACTTGGTGCTAATGGAGCTTTTGCCAAACATGGTGCTACTTTCTACAAGGTAGATATTCCTAGAATCCAAGTAGTTAATCCTGTTGGATCTGGAGATTCTACTGTGGCAGGAATTTCCTCAGGACTTCTTCATAAGGAATTGGATGCAGAACTTCTCATCAAGGCTAATGTCCTTGGTATGCTCAATGCTCAAGAAAAAATGACAGGTCATGTCAATATGGCCAACTATCAAGCTCTATATGATCAATTAATAGTAAAAGAGGTATAAAATGGCTTTAACAGAACAAAAACGCAAATATTTAGAAAAACTCTCTGACGAGAACGGCATCATCTCAGCTCTTGCCTTTGACCAACGTGGTGCTTTGAAACGCCTTATGGCTCAATACCAAACAGAAGAGCCAACAGTGGCTCAAATGGAAGAACTCAAAGTCTTGGTTGCAGATGAATTGACAAAATACGCGTCATCTATGCTTTTAGACCCAGAGTATGGACTTCCAGCTACAAAAGCTCTTGCACCAAATGCTGGTCTTCTCCTTGCTTATGAAAAAACAGGATACGACACAACTAGCACTAAACGCTTGCCAGACTGCTTGGATGTTTGGTCTGCCAAACGCATCAAAGAACAAGGCGCTGACGCTGTTAAGTTCTTGCTTTACTATGATGTAGACAGCTCTGACGAGCTTAACCAACAAAAACAAGCCTACATCGAACGCATCGGTTCTGAGTGTGTGGCGGAAGATATTCCATTCTTCCTTGAAATCCTTGCTTACGATGAAAAAATCGCTGACGCGGGCTCTGCTGAATACGCCAAAGTAAAACCACACAAGGTTATCGGTGCCATGAAAGTCTTCTCAGACCCTCGCTTCAACATCGATGTCTTGAAAGTGGAAGTTCCAGTCAACGTCAAATACGTTGAAGGTTTTGGCGAAGGTGAAATCGTGCATACACGTGAAGAAGCAGCGGCTTTCTTCAAAGCGCAAGATGAAGCGACTAACTTGCCATACATCTACTTGAGTGCAGGTGTGTCAGCTAAACTCTTCCAAGAAACACTTGTCTTTGCCTACGAATCAGGCGCAAACTTCAACGGCGTTCTTTGTGGACGTGCAACCTGGGCTGGATCAGTTGAAGCCTACATCAAGGACGGTGAGGCAGCAGCTCGTGAATGGCTTCGCACAACTGGATTTGAAAACATTGATGAGCTCAACAAGGTTCTTCAACAGACTGCGACTTCTTGGAAGGAACGCATCTAATCTTGATTTTAGAATTCGAAAAACGTAGTAAGTTTTAGGACTTGCTACGTTTTTCTTCTATATAAGCTAGCTTTTCAGCTCGTTTCTTCTTTTTGAAGAAGGCTTCAGCCGACATGGCTGCAGATTTGTCTGGGTATTCTTCTTGATAGATGAGTGTGACGGGCAATCGGGCGCGAGTGTACTTGGCTCCTTTTCCAGACTGATGTGTTTTGAGACGAGCTTCTACATCGGTGGTATAGCCCGTGTAGAGGGTGCCGTCTCCGCATTCAAGGACATACATATAGGCTTTATTTTCCATAGTAAATCTCTTGAATTTCTGGTGTATAGCTGCCGTCTTGCTCATGTATAAAGAGAGGCGGGAGGATTTCAGACCGTCCGGTGAACCATCTTTAATAGCCTCAATTAAGATCATGTTGGCTTCCCTACCCTGCTTGGGATAGACAAACTGGATGCGCTTGGGTGCTAGATTATGTCCTTTCATGGTCTCTAAAATATCCAAAAATCGGTCAGGACGATGGACCATGGCTAAGCGACCATTGGACTTGAGGACTCGCTGGGCAATCGTGCAAATTTCTTCTAAATTCGTAGCGACTTCGTGACGCGCTAGCAAATAATGTTCACTGCCGTTGAGATTGGAATGTTCATCGACCTTGAAATAGGGAGGATTGCAGAGAATGATGTCAACCTTACTGCCAGATATATGGGCGCCTAGATTTTTCAAGTCGTCATGGATGACCTGCATCTGTTGAGTAAGGTGATTTAATTCAATGGAACGCTGGGCCATATCTGCCAAACGTTCCTGAATTTCCACCGCTAGAATCTGGGCCTGAGTCCGTGTGCTAGCAAAGAGACCAACAGCCCCGTTTCCAGCGCAGAGATCAACGATGAGCCCTCGTTTGGGTAATTTTGGAAAGCGAGAAAGCAGGACACTATCGACTGAATAGCTAAAGACCTCGCTATTTTGAATGATTTTAATATCAGTGGAAAAGAGCTGATTAACTCTTTCCCCGTCTTTTAATTTTGCTTCTGTCATACCAACATTATAGCATGATTAAGTACTATTCCAAAGAAGAAAGAGAAATTTTATAGGAAAAAACACCTGACAGAAACAGTCAGGTGCGAATTTTAGTTGAATTCATATTTTTGCTTGATGGTACAAGCGATGAAAATTCCGATAAAGAAAACCATGAGAATCAGATAGACTGGCAAGGTTGCGGCTGTCAGCGTTGCAATTTCCAAAAGGTGCTGCAGGACAAAGGCGGATAGATAGAAGCCTGCGACTGAAAAAATGATCAGAAGAGCGCGCCAGAGGTTGAGTGGCAGGCAGGCCCGGATGACTGACAGGAAGCTGATGCTGCCTAGCAAGTAGTAGGTCAGGGTGGACATTTCTATGTCGCTCCAGCCATGGCTGATGCCCCAGATGCGGACAAATAGCACACTGAAGATAATCATGAGGGAACTTGGCAGAGCTAGCTGCAGGGAGCGTTTGAGGAAGTGCTTTTCAACCGGCTTAATATTGCGCTCAAAGGTGAGGACAAAGGGTGGGAAGCCTTCGACAAACTGGTCAATCAAGGTGATTTGAATCGGAATGAATGGGAAAATCAATAGATATTCTGGCTTGCCTAGCAGGATACTGGCGATACAGATGATAGCCAGGATGAAGGAATAAATGGTCTTGATGAAGAAAATCGGAGCAATCCGTCCAATATTGTTAACGACTCGGCGACCTTCAAAAAGAATCTCAGGGACATCATTAAAGTCGGAATTCAGAAGGACCAAGTTGGCAATCTGCCGAGTTGCGGGGTCGCCCTCGGCCATGACGATGGAACAGTCTGCTTCGCGCAAGGCCAAGATATCATTAACCCCATCTCCCGTCATGGCTGTTGTCCGACCAGCGGCCTTAAGAGTCTGGATGAGCAGCTTCTTCTGATGGGGAGAAACACGGCCGAAGATAGCCGTTTCTTCAGCTTGCTCAACCAGCTCTTGGTCGCTGATTTTAGAGCAGTCGATGTAGCTGGCGTAGTTGGTAAATCCAGCCTGACTCGCAATATGGGAAACGGTCACGGGATTGTCACCAGAGATGATTTCAGATCAACATCCTGAGAACGCAGATAGTCCAGTGTCTCAGCCGCTCCCTCACGAATAGGGTCGGTGATTTCCAGAACGGCCAGAGCAGTCATATCTTCAGGCAATTGGATGCTGTGTTTGTCTATCACTTGGTCGCTGTGAGCCAGCACCAAAACCCGCGATCCGCGTTTTTGGGCCTCTCCAACCGCTGCAGGATTGCTGTCCAACAGCATTTCTGGTGCCCCCAAAAAGATAGTTCCGACACTGGATAAATGCATAGCGCCCCATTTTCGGTCACTAGAAAATGGGATGACATTGTCGCTAGTATAGGTGTGCTCCAGATGGCCGTAGCCCTTGCGGATAGCTTGGGCTGTTGGGTTATTATCCTCACTGGTTTGGATGTAGGCTGCTAAGATTTGACCGACGGTCTCATCGGAAACTTATCTGACAAACTATACAAGGCTTCAACAGTCATCTTACCTTGGGTAATTGTCCCGGTCTTGTCCAGACAGAGGGTATCGACTCGAGCCAAGGTCTCAACAGAATACATTTCCTGAACAAGAACCTTGCGCATACCTAGCTTGATGACAGCTGTCAGGAGTGACGTGACTGTTAGCAGAGCGATTCCCTTAGGCAGCATACCCAAAAGAGCTGTCGAGCTAGTAATGACAGAGTTTTTTACAGGCAATCCCTTTATCATTAGGGCTTCAAAGAAGAGAGCCATTCCGAAAGGAATAATGATTTTTCCGGTAAAGCGGGAAATTTTCCCAAGATTGTAAAGAATACGCGAGTTGATAGGCTTGAGTGTTTTAGCCTCAGTCATAAGCTTGTTAGCATAGTTGTCTGCACCGACATGATGCACCTCAGCATAGATCTGCCCACTGGCCAGAAAGCTACCAGACAGCAGCTCAGCGCCTTCTTCCTTGAGAACCAAATCACTCTCACTGTCAGCATGGCTTCATTGGCCTCGGCAACACCCTCTACTACATGGGCATCACTGGGAATTTGCTCGCCGGCTGACAGCTTGATCAGATCGCCCAGTACAATTTCTTCTGGCTGAATCTTGACTTCCTGGCCGTCGCGGATGACTGTGACCAGCTCTCGGCTTACCAAATTGAGCTTGTCAATCATGTGCTTGGCCCGCAGCTCCGTGATAATACCGGTGACAGCATTAAAGCTGATAACTGCGAAGAAGACCAGATTGCTCCAGGCTTGGACAGAGACCAAGGCCAGAGCAATCACAAAGTTAAGGGCATTAAAAAGGGTGAAAACATTCCGCTTAACGATTTGCCAGTTACTAGTACTGGTGTCACTTGTAAAATCGTTGGTCAAGCCCTGCGAAATCTTTTCATCTACTTGGGTTTGGTTTAAACCGATTAATTCTTTCTTATTCATGAAAATAATGATACCATTTTTTTATAGAAATAGCTATCAGAATCAGCTGTTACAGCCAAAGTTTGGAAAAATATTGCAGACTATAATGGGATAGGGTATAATGAGAAAGGATGTAACAAATTTCAAGTACAATCACAGTTTGAAATAAGGAGAGTTTATGTTTTATACTTATTTGCGAGGTCTAGTGATTTTTATTCTCTGGGCTTTGAATGGCAATGCCCATTACCATAATAAAGAGAAGATTCCTTCACAAGATGAAAACTACATCTTAGTGGCTCCTCACAGAACATGGTGGGATCCAGTTTACATGGCTTTTGCGACCAAGCCCAAGCAGTTTATTTTCATGGCTAAGAAACAGCTCTTTGAAAATCGCGTGTTCGGCTGGTGGATTCGCATGTGTGGTGCCTTTCCTATTGACCGGGAAAATCCTGGTCCGTCAGCGATCAAATACCCTGTCAATATGCTGAAAAAGAGCAATCGTTCTCTGATTATGTTCCCGAGCGGCAGCCGTCATTCTACGGATGTCAAGGGAGGAGTGGCAGTGATTGCTAAGATGGCTAAGGTTCGGATCATGCCGGTTGTCTATGCTGGTCCCATGAGCCTCAAAGGCTTGGCAGCTGGGGAGCGCGTGGACATGAACTTCGGCAATCCAATTGATATTTCTGATATCAAAAAGATGAATGATGAGGGAGTTGAGGAAGTGGCTCGTCGGATTCAGGCAGAGTTTGACCGCTTGGATGCAGAAGTAGCGCCCTACCAGACAGGTAAAAAAACCAAATATCTTCTGGCGGATTTTACGAGCAATTGCCTTTATTCCAGCAGCTTTGATTGGTATTTTGACCTTCATTTTTAGTTTCCTTGCAAGCTTTGTCTGGGATCCAGATAAGCATAGAAAATAAGATACGAATCAGCTTGCTGAGCAATCTTGCATGGGAGCTGATTTTTTAAGCGAGTGAGCTATAATGTTGGTATGTTTTATAAGGAGGATGCTATGTCTCTTGCATTTTTATCTTTTGTAACCTTATCACTGTTTATGTTGCACGAGTTTGATGAGATTATACTGATTCGGCCTTGGATTTCTCAGAATCAAGATCATCAAGGCTATCAAAAGGAGATGTTCATTGCTAGGAGAGGAAGTTATCTTTCTGCTGAAAGTATAGCTCTGATGATTGCAGAGGAATTTCTACTGGCTTTTATCCTTTTGTTGCTTGCGATTCTATTTCGCATTCCTGAGCTAGCTTTGGCTATTGGTTTCTGTCATACCCTCCATCTGCTGGTCCATATCATGCAAGTGTTTCGCTTTCGTCGCTGGGTACCGGGCGGCTTCACAGCTCTGACGACTTTTCCTATACTCATCTTAGTCTTTGTCCTTTATCTGAGTCAGCAGTCAGTTTCTTGGCTGCTGCTTCTGATTCTAAGCGTGCTTGTGATGGCTTTTCTTTTGGCAAATCTGGCTTTTTTACATAGCAGAGCTCAAAAGGTAGAAGCTTGGATATACAGGATAAGCAAAGCAGACTGATATTACAGCTCCTATTTTCATCAATGTCCTTTCTATCTACTACTTCTTGCAAAATAAAGATTTTAAAATATGACAAGCTGAAAATTCTCTCGGTTTGTCATATTTTTTTGAATTTTTTACGAATAAAAAGACAAAGGAGAAAAAAATTATGTTTGAAGAAATAGTTGAAAAATTGAAGGAATACAAGATTTTTGTTGGACTTTCTTTACTGGGAGTCGTCTTGGCTGGCTTTTTCTTGCTGAAGGGCAACGCTCAGCCACAGAATCAGGTCAGTGCACTAGCTCAGGAAGTGGTCACATCAGCTTCATCTGAAACCAATACAGAAAAAAGAAATATCAATCAAGAAAAAATCAATTCAGAAAAGGATATGGATTCAGAGGAATCTGAGGAAGAAGTCACCGTTGATGTCAAAGGAGCTGTCAAAAATCCAGGAGTTTATCAGTTACAAGCTGGAGCGCGTGTGTATGATGCTTTACAAAAAGCAGGTGGCTTGCTGCCAGATGCCGAGTCAAAATCCATCAACCAAGCTCAAAAATTAACAGATGAGGTGGTTGTTTATGTAGCTAGAGTCGGTGAGGAAGGGGCAGATGTGACGCAAACTAGTCAGACGCCAGCTGGAAATGGGGGAACAGAGAAAGGGAAGTCTGGCTTGGTCAATCTCAATACGGCGACTGAAGCTGAACTTCAGACAGTTTCAGGCATCGGTCAAAAGAAAGCGCAAGACATCATCGCTTATCGGGAAGCCAATGGCAAGTTTAAGTCAGTAGACGAGCTGAAAAATGTTTCAGGAATCGGTGCAAAAACCTTAGAAAAGTTAAAAGACTATGTCACAGTGGATAAATAAATTTCCCATCAAACCCATCTATTTTTGTCTTTTGCTGGTGCTAACCTACTTTGCGATTTACACTAGTAGTCTACCAGCATATCTAGGTTTGGCAGTTCTCCTTGTTCGGCTCTTTTGGCTTTATTCGACTAGAAATAGTCTGCTTGTTTTGGTGTTCTTGAGTCTCTTTACAGGATTTTTCCTATTTAGGAGAGAAATGGCTAATCAAGCCTTTCAAGATGAGCCGGAAACCATTTCTACCATTGTGATGAAGCCAGATACAATTAAAGTCAATGGCGACTCGCTTTCTTTTCGCGGCTATTCCAATGGTCGAACTTATCAGGCCTTTTATAAAATCCAGTCAGAAAAGGAAAAACAAGCTTTTCAAAAGCTGAGCGATCAACTGCTTTTGGAGCTTGATGGAGAGCTTAGTTTAGCAGAAGACCAGCGTAATTTTTCAGGTTTTGACTATCGGGCTTATCTGAAAACGCAGGGGATTTACAGGATTTTGAAAATCAATCAAATCAAGTTTAGTCAACATTTTAGCAGTCTTAATCCTTGGGATTGGCTGTCGATCTGGCGCAGAAAGTCCTTGGTTTATATCAAGGAAAATTTTCCTAGCCCCATGAGCCACTATATGACTGGACTCTTGTTTGGTGACTTGGATACAGATTTTGCTGAGATGAATGAACTTTATTCCAGTCTGGGGATTATCCATCTCTTTGCCCTGTCAGGCATGCAGGTTGGCTATTTCATGGATGGTTTTCGCCGGATTCTCCTGAAATTTGATTTAAAAAGGGAAACCGTCGATTGGTTGCAACTGCCCTTTTCCTTTATCTATGCGGGTTTGACGGGCTTTTCAGTATCGGTTGTGAGGAGTTTAGTGCAAAAGCTGCTCTCGCAGTTTGGTGTGACTAAGCTGGATAACTTTGCTTTAACGATCGTGCTCCTAGCCATTTTCATGCCCAATTTTCTATTGACGACGGGTGGCGTTCTTTCCTGTGCCTATGCTTTGTCATTTCGGTCATGGATTTTGAGCATTTACCTCCCGTGCGAAAGGTGCTGGCAGAAAGTCTGACCATTTCACTGTGGATTCTACCGATTCTGATTTTCTATTTTTCCGAATTTCAGCCCTGGTCTATTCTGCTGACCTTTCTATTCTCAGTCATTTTTGATCTTTTTATGCTTCCAGCCCTGACCTTTATTTTTGCCCTATCGCCTCTTTTGAAAATTACTCAAGTCAATGCCTTATTTGAACTGCTGGAAGAGTTGATTCGTTGGACGGCGGCTATTTCCTCACGGCCAGTGGTTTTTGGTCAGCCATCTATCTGGATGATGCTAGGCCTGCTTATCACTCTTTGCTTGCTCTATGATTTTCGCAGACTGAAGAAGGTTTTGATCCTACTCAGCTTGGCTCTAGCTCTGCTATTTTTCCTCACTAAGCATCCCTTACAAAATGAAATTACCGTCATTGATATTGGACAGGGAGATAGCATTTTCTTGCGCGATTGGCGGGGGAAATCTGTTCTGATTGATGTGGGTGGTCGAGTGGAGATTGGCAAGAAAGAAGCTTGGCAAAAGCGGATTTCTGCGACAAATGCAGAAAAGACCTTGATTCCCTATCTGAAAAGTCGGGGAGTGAGTCACTTGGATGTGCTGGTTTTGACCCACACCGATACCGATCATATGGGCGATATGCTGGAAGTAGCCAAGCATTTTTCTATAAAGGAAATTTATGTATCTAAGGGAAGTTTGACCCAGTCAGATTTTGTGGAGAAACTGGAGCGGATGCAGACGAGAGTCCATGCGGTAGAAGTGGGAGATAGCCTTCCAATTTTTGATGGATCTTTGCAGGTTCTCTATCCTGAGGATACAGGCGACGGTAGCAATGATGACTCTGTCGTTTTGTACGGGAAGTTTTTTGGAACTAGCTTTTTGTTTACGGGAGACTTAGAGGAGAATGGCGAAGCTACCTTGATGCGGCGTTTTCCGCAACTCAAGGTGGATGTTTTAAAAGCAGGCCACCACGGTTCTAAGGGCTCCTCTAGCCCAGAATTTTTACAACAGCTTCAGCCCAAAATTACCCTCATCTCTGCCGGCAAGAATAACCGCTACAAGCATCCTCATCAGGAAACTCTGGACAGATTTAAGAACATTCAGACACAGATTTTTCGGACAGATGAACAAGGAGCTATTCGCTTTAGTGGCTGGGATTCATGGAAAATCGAAACGGTAAAGTAATACTCGGTTTCCTTGCTCTAAGAGTGAGCCAAAATTAACTTACCTTGATTTCGAGCTAAAATTATGATACAATGAATCCTGTTAATAAATTTAGAGGAGATTTCTATGTTTTCTGCTTATAAAAAATTTTGGACTCGTTATGCAGACTTTAGTGGTCGTTCTAGTCGTTCGGATTACTGGTGGGTTTTCCTATGTAATGTTTTGATTACCCTACCATTTTCGTTGATTGCCCTTTTCGGTTTTCTCATTCCGCTTTTTAGTGAAGTTTATTATGCAGGGCTATACGGTTATGAACCAGATTTTTCTGGAGCTATGGCTGGCGCTGGTTTTGCTGCGTTCATAATGTTCTTGCTTGCTATCTATGGACTTGCAACGATCGTTCCTCATCTTGCTATCACAGTTCGTCGTCTTCGCGACGCTGGCTTCCACTGGGCATTTATTTTTCTGGGAGTAGGGCCATCAATAGCTTCTTTCATTCCAGTTTTGAATATTTTAGCTGCTTTGGTTTCTCTGCCATGTGGTATTGCTCTGATTGTCTTGCTTTGCCAAGCTAGCAAACCAGCTCAGCCAGTTAATGGGGCTCCATATGGTCAACAAGGATTCCAAGGTCAGCAATTTGGTCAAGCTCAACAACCAGTTCAAAACCAACAGTTTGCTCAGCCTGGATTCCAAGGACAACAACAGCCGACACAAAACCAACAATTTGGTCAAGTTCAACAGCCAGTTCAAAACCAACAGTTTAGTCAGCCTGTTAACCAAGAGCAACCATTTGCTCAGCAACAAGCACCCGTTCAGAATCCAGAATTTGGTCAGCCTCAACAACCTTTGGGCAGAATCAAGTGAACCAGCCAACTCAACCGTTTGCTGCTAGCCAATACCAAACTCAAGAGTCAACTCAATCAGCATTCTCAGCATCAGTTTCAGAACCAGCTGAATCAGTTCATTCAGTAGAAGCTCATCAGTCTCAAGCTGAAACTGCAGAACAGGCTCTGGGAACTGCTTCTGAACAAATCACTAACTCAGAGTCAATCTCTCAGTAAAATCTATAAGATATCAACCCTAGATAGTTTCAACCTATCTGGGGTTTCTTTGTCATGTTTGAAATTTTTGTAACCAAAATGACTTTCGATTCGTTATACTAGTAGAAAGGGGGATGAATAAAAAGTATTAAATAGAGAAAAGCAGTTTCAAATGAGAAGTAGCAGCTGCGAGCTTTGGATTAGAAAGACTTTTTACTATCATTCTGCTATTTAAAGGAATGCAAGTAAGGAGAGATTTGAGGAGAAGTTGTGGGGGAGGTGAGATTATCAAACTGGATGAATACGAAAACATCTTGGTTGGCTTTGCTCGAGAGATTGTTTTCTACCTGCAAAAGTCAGGAGCTTCTAAGGCAGAGGCAGAGGATGTGGTGCAGGATGTTTTTGTCAAAATGTTAGAGACTGATCTGGTCATCCCAGCAGAGAAGATGCGAGCTTGGATGTATCGGGTTTCCATCCGTCGCTACATCGATCGTTATAGGCGCGATCAGCATTATCTAGAAATTTTGCAAAAGGAATTTTTCAAACAAGATGTGATTCAACCATTTGAAAACGACCATTATGAGCTGTTAAGGTCGACGATAGAAGAGCTCCCTATTAAGGAAGCAATGCTTTTAGATCTTTATTATTTCCAAAATTTTACAGTAAAGGAAATCGCTCAAATTATGTCGTATTCTGTAAGTAAAGTGAAAGTACAACTCATGCGTAGCCGAATTAAGCTCCGCCATAAATTGGAAAAGAAAGGATATAGAAATGGAAACATTTGAAATTTTAGCGAAGAAAAGTAAAAGAAAACGACTTTGGAAGACAGTTGCCATCAGTAGCCTTGTTTCTTTAGCTTTATTGTTCTTATTAGGAAAGGGATTGATAGAATTAGCCTCGAGTAATGGTCGAAATTTGCAGAAAGAGTACGAAGTTATGTCGGAAATCGCCTACCCTAATGTTGACTATGACAGTCTTTACTACACTCAAAATTCTTTGTTTTCAGGAACCTTACATTCTGATCGTTTCAAAGATTTAGATGGAGTGAAGGTGGCTTATCCTTCCTATGAGGGAAACTACTCTCTCATAGGTGCTTTTAAAGATACGACTGCGGAAGGGACTTATTTGTCTCCCTCAGGGACCTATACGCGAACCTTGCGTCAAAAATATCCGGTCTTCTATAATATCAATGCTAAAGGGACAAAGGATAGTAATTCTATACCTAAGGAGTTGGCTTCTGTCAAAGAAATGCCAAATCAATTGGTGGAAGTAGCTTTGACTTTTGATAAAGCTTATACCTATAAGGAAATCCAGCAGATGATACCGAACAATCTCAAAATCAACTGGTACTGGATTGGCAGTCAGTCAGAAGATGTTGACAATACTGGGGCATTGCGCACTGATCCTAAGACGACTTACGGAGCTAACGCTAGTCTTCTCTTTACTTATGATTCAGATGTTAGAAAGAAGGCAAAAGAGGCTAAGAAAGAGCAGCAGACTTTCTTGGATTATCTGAAAAAGGCCGATAAAAATCTTTTCCCAAGTGTTAGTGGGTACAACACGTACAATGATGTGGAGTCCTATCTCAAGAAATTTGGTCAACTAGATATTCGTGAAGCAGAAAATCGGGATCAATTAACTTTCTCCGGTGTCATCTTGACAGGAAAAGCTGAAAATTTCACTCAATTAGAAGGAAAAGAGTGGATTTATGCTTCGAGTATCGGTGCTTCCGTTCCCAATCAGCCTTACTATAAGCTCGATAAGGAATAATTGACAAAAAATGTGTAAAAGGCTTGCATTTTCAGTAAAATTTGATAAAATAGTAAGGAAAGTTAGACTGTATTGCCTACTGTCTATCTATAAAATATATTTTATTGGAGGCTTTTTACTCAAATGGCAAAAGAAAAAAATACGATCGTAGTAAACCACACGTTAACATTGGTACTATCGGACACGTTGACCACGGTAAAACTACTTTGACAGCAGCTATCACAACTGTATTGGCACGTCGCTTGCCTTCATCAGTTAACCAACCAAAAGACTATGCGTCTATCGATGCTGCTCCAGAAGAACGCGAACGCGGTATCACTATCAACACTGCGCACGTTGAGTACGAAACTGAAAAACGTCACTACGCTCACATCGACGCTCCAGGACACGCGGACTACGTTAAAAACATGATCACTGGTGCCGCTCAAATGGACGGAGCTATCCTTGTAGTAGCTTCAACTGACGGACCAATGCCACAAACTCGTGAGCACATCCTTCTTTCACGTCAGGTTGGTGTTAAACACCTTATCGTCTTCATGAACAAGATTGACTTGGTTGATGACGAAGAATTGCTTGAATTGGTTGAAATGGAAATCCGTGACCTCTTGTCAGAATACGACTTCCCAGGTGACGATCTTCCAGTTATCCAAGGTTCAGCTCTTAAAGCTCTTGAAGGTGATACTAAGTACGAAGACATCATCATGGAATTGATGAACACTGTTGATGAGTACATCCCAGAACCAGAACGTGATACTGACAAACCTCTTCTTCTTCCAGTCGAAGACGTATTCTCAATCACTGGTCGTGGTACAGTTGCTTCAGGACGTATCGACCGTGGTACTGTTCGTGTCAACGATGAAATCGAAATCGTTGGTATCAAAGAAGAAATCCAAAGCAGTTGTTACTGGTGTTGAAATGTTCCGTAAACAGCTTGATGAAGGTCTTGCAGGGGACAACGTAGGTGTACTTCTTCGTGGTATCCAACGTGATGAAATCGAACGTGGTCAAGTTATCGCTAAACCAGGTTCAATCAACCCACACACTAAATTCAAGGGTGAAGTTTACATCCTTACTAAAGAAGAAGGTGGACGTCACACTCCATTCTTCAACAACTACCGTCCACAGTTCTACTTCCGTACAACTGACGTTACAGGTTCAATCGAACTTCCAGCAGGTACTGAAATGGTAATGCCTGGTGATAACGTAACTATCGACGTTGAGTTGATCCACCCAATCGCCGTTGAACAAGGTACTACTTTCCTCTATCCGTGAAGGTGGACGTACTGTTGGTTCAGGTATGGTTACTGAAATCGAAGCTTAATTCGATTTCGTTCCCAGATAACAATTATAAAATCAGACACGAAAAGTCTCGCTTCGGCGGGGCTTTTTCTTTTAGAGAAAGCCTTTTTCTCGCAAACATGATATAATAATTCTATATTTTGTTGTTGAAAAGAGACGGTATGAAATTACTTTATACGGATATCCGCAGTCCTTTGACGGCGCATTTGGCTAAGCAAGCTCAGGACTTAGCAGCAGCCGGCAAGCGGGTCTTTTATATAGCTCCCAACTCCCTTTCTTTTGAAAAGGAGCGAGCAGTTTTGGAGGCATTGGAAAATCAGGCTTCCTTTGCTATTACGGTGACCCGTTTTGCTCAGATGGCTCGCTATTTTGTCCTTAATGATGTTCAAGATGGACAGCCCTTGGACGACATTGGTCTAGGTATGCTATTTTATCGGATTTTATCGGAAATGGATGATCGAGAACTCAAAGTTTATGGGCGGATCAAGAAGGATGCACAATTTATCCAGCAACTACTAGATCTTTATCATGAGCTTCAGACGGCTCAGATGACTTTTGCGGATTTGGGCCATCTAGAAGAGCCAGAGAAGCGCGAGGATTTGCTCAAAATTTTCACGGCCTTTTCTGCTGCTCTACAGGCAGGAAATTATGATGCGACTTCTAAACTCACGATTTTTGCCCAGCATGTTCTGGCTGGAGATTTGGATGGTGAATTGGCTAATCTTGCGCTGGTTATCGATGGCTTTACACGCTTCTCAGCAGAGGAGGAATATCTAGTAGATTTGCTGCATCGCAAGGGAGTGGAGATTGTTATTGGCGTTTATGCTAGTCAAAAAGCCTACCGGACAGCTTTTCGCGAGGGTAATCTTTATCAGGCTAGTGTGGATTTTCTGCTTAAGCTGGCTCAAACTTATCAGGTCAAGCCAGAGTATCTAGCAGGAGGTTCGAGTCAGCCTGATGATGCTTTTGGTAAGATTTCCAAGATTTTAGAGAGTCGCTACGATTTTTCTGAAGCCCAAGTGGAATTGACTGCGCAGGATCGCTCTCACCTAGAGATTTGGTCGGTACGCAATCAAAAAGAAGAACTGGAATATGTAGCTAAGTCCATTCGTCAGCGGCTCCATGATGGCGCTCGCTACAAGGATATCCGGCTGCTTTGGGTGATGTGGAGGCTTACCAGCTCCAGCTGAAGACCATTTTTGACCAGTATCAGATTCCCTTTTATCTGGGGCGGTCTGAGTCCATGGCTCAGCATCCCTTGGTCCAGTTTTTAGAGTCATTGGAACGGCTGAAACGCTATAATTTTCAGACAGAAGATTTACTCAATCTTTTAAAAACCGGCCTGTATGGCGGCTTGGGTCAGGAGGATCTGGATAGTTTTGAGCAGTACCTTCGCTTTGCGGAAATTAAAGGAGCAGCCAAGCTGGGGAGAGATTTCACCATCAACCGTCAGGAGAAATTTGACCTAAAGCGGCTCAATGTCATGCGTCGGAGTCTTATCACGCCTCTGTTGGATTTTTTCAAATCTCGCAGTCAGACTGTGGCTGGTCTCTTGGATAAATTTACCAGCTTTATCAAAGAAGTTCGCTTGGATGACAAGCTGATGGGGCTGCTGGAAGGTGCAAGCCAGCAGGAAGTGGAACGGCAGGAGGAGGTCTGGAAGACTTTTTGCCATGTCTTGGAGCAGCTTGCTCAGGTGTTTGATGGTAGCAAGCTCAAGATCGATGATTTTCTGGCTCTGATTCTGTCTGGTATGCTTCTGGCCAAGTACCGAGTTGTACCAGCGACAGTGGATGTGGTGACGGTTCAGTCTTACGATTTGATTGAACCCATGGCAGCGCCTTATGTCTATGCTATCGGATTGACTCAGGAACGCTTGCCTAAGTTAGCGCAAAATAAAAGCCTGCTCAGTGACGAGGAACGTCAGGCCTTAAACCAAGCTACTGGGGACGAGGCTGAGTTGCAGATATCCAGCAGTGAAAATCTCAAGAAAAATCGCTTTGCAGCGCTATCTTTGCTTAATTCAGCGACAGAAGATTTGGTCCTGTCTGCTCCTGTCTTGACCAATGAAGTAGAAGATGCCATGTCTTCCTATTTGACGGAGTTGGAAATAGCGCCTATTTCCCTGCCCATCATCAGCAAGCGGCCACAGGCTAGTAGCGACGATATTGGGACTTATCGGGCTCTGTTGGCGCGCGTGATTGACCCTCTATCAGGAGGATATTGACCGCGAATGGACACCGGAGGAGCAGACATTCTGGGCGGTGGCCATCCGAGTTTTGCGTAAGAAATTGATAGCTGAAGGGATTTCTATTCCCCAGATCAGCAAGGAGTTGAAAAACGGAGCCTCTCAAGTCGGAAACCCTTCAGGCTCTGTATCCTTCAGAACAGCCATTGAGATTATCAGCCTCTGCTCTCAATGAATACTTTAAAAACCAGTATGCCTATTTCCTTAAGTATGTCCTGCGGCTACAGGAGGAGTGGACCATTCAGCCGGATGCGCGCAGTCACGGGATTTTCCTCCACCGAATCTTTGAAAAGGTTATGCAGGAGCACTTGGAGCAGGATTTCGACACTCGCTTGCAGCGGGCTATGGAGGAGACTAGCTGGGAGGCTGAGTTTGAGTCTATCTATGGTGAAAATGGCGAGACCCAGTTTGCCCGCCGTTTGCTATTGGACACGGCTCGGGCTACTGGCCGTATCTTGGCTCAGTCGGATGGGCTGGAGGTCATTGGTGAGGAGACTGACTTTGGTCAGGATGATCGGACTTTCTTGCTATTGGACAATGGCAGAGCTCTTCAGGTGAGCGGCAAGGTGGACCGGATTGATCGTTTGACGGAGACGGGGAGTCTGGGAGTTGTGGATTACAAGTCGGGTGATACCAAATTCAGCTTTGAGAGGTTCTTTAATGGGCTTAATTCTCAGTTGCCGACCTACCTAGCAGCTATCCGAGAAATGCCAGAATACCAAGAAGACAAGGGGATTTTCGGCGCCATGTACTTACAGATGACGGAGCCCCTAGCCAGCCTCAAGGACACCAAGGCACTGGACGAGGCTATGAAACAGGTTATGAAAAGTCAGGTTTATAAAGGCCTCTTTCTGGCTGACCAGGCCAAGGACTTGGGCCCTAACTATGAGAAAAACAAGGTTAATCTGCTGACCAAGGAAGAATTAGAAGTGATTTTGGCCTACAATGCCTACCTCTATCAGAAAGCAGCAGAAGGCATTTTAGCTGGTCGTTTTGCCATCAATCCTTATACAGAAAATGGGCGCAGCATTGCCCCTTACGTGGATCAGTTTAAGGCTATTACAGGCTTTGAAGCCAATCTCCATCTGGGGCAGGCTAGACAGCTGACCAAGTTAAATCTTGAGCAGTACGATAAACGACCGACAGGCGAAAAGCTGCGTCAAGCTTGGATAGAAAAAATCAAGGAGGAGTTGGATAAATGAGACGGATTCCCTTTTTAAACGAGCAGGATATCCTAGTCAAGCAGGCTGAGGAAGCTGCCTCTGACAAGCCACAAAAGCGTACACCAGAGCAGATCCAGGCCATCTACTCCTCTGGTCAGAATATTCTCGTTTCGGCTTCGGCTGGATCTGGTAAGACCTATGTTATGGTTCAGCGGATTATTGACCAGATTCTTAGAGGTGTGGAGGTCAGCCAACTCTTCATCTCCACCTTTACTGTCAAGGCGGCAGGTGAGCTCAAGGAACGGCTGGAGAAGGAGCTGAGTCTGGTACTCAAGGAGACTTCCGATCAGGAACTCCGCCAGCATCTGGCTCAGCAGTTGGCTGAAATTGCCAATGCGGATATTGGCACTATGGACGCTTTTACCCAGAAAGTAGTCAACAAGTACGGCTACTTGCTGGGGCTAGCACCGCATTTCGGATTTTACAGTCGGCCAGTGAGCAGCTTATTCTACAAAATGAAGTCTTTGACCAGCTTTTCGATGCCTATTATGATAGCGATCAGCAGGAATTATTCAGTCGCTTGGTCAAAAATTTCACTGGTAAGCGCAAGGACATTTCTGGTTTCCGCCAGCAGATTTATAGTATTTATAGTTTTCTCCAGTCTACCAGTAATCCGCGAAAATGGTTAGAAGAGACCTTTCTTCTAGGCTATGAAACCAGTGATTTTGGAGCAGAGCGGGAGCGAATTCTCTCTGAGGCTAGGCAGTCTTTGCTGGATTTGGAAGATTTTTTCCAGAGCCATCTAGCTCATGAAGGCCAGGCCTTTGCTGGGGCTAAGTATCAGGAAAATGTTCAGGCGGCCTTAGATATCTTGGCTGAGCTGACAGAGCAGACTGAATCGGAACAGTTGCTAGACTTGATTCAGCGCTTTTAGAATTGGCCAAGACCTCTAACCATCAGGCTTTTACTGCCCGAGTTGGTAAGAATGCGGACGAGCTTAAAAAAGAGCTGGCTCAGATCTATAATGAGGCCCGCAAGCCCTTGATAGAGCGAATTAAAGAGCTGGATGTCCGCCTTTACCATCTGAATTTTATGGAGCAGCATCAATCTGAAGCTCTTCCTCAACTGGATTTGTTGCGAGATTTTGTCCGAGATTTCTCACAGGCTTATTTGCAACGCAAAGTAGCAGAAAATGCCTTTGAATTTGGCGACATCAGCCATTTTGCAATTGAGATTTTAGAAAATTATCCAGAGGTGCGGCGTTTTTATCAGGATAAGTACCATGAGGTCATGGTCGATGAGTATCAAGACACCAACCATACTCAGGAGCGAATGCTGGAATTGCTGGCTCGAGGAAATAATCGCTTTATGGTTGGCGATATTAAGCAATCCATCTATCGATTCCGTCAGGCCGATCCGCAGATTTTTAATGATAAATTTAAACTCTATCAGGCCGATCCTAGTCAGGGCAAGCTGATTATTCTCAAGGAAAATTTCCGCAGTCACATTGAGGTACTGGAAGCGACCAATGATGTCTTTAAACGACTCATGGACGAGGAAGTCGGCGAGATCGACTACAATGAGACCCACTATTTGGTGGCGGGAAATCCAGCCAAACGGGATCCTAACCCAGCCAATCAGGCGGAATTTCTGCTTTATGACGGTAGCGCTGATAGCGAAGAAGAGGATTCTGACCAAGGTCTGCCCAGCATTTCAGCGGGTGAGGTAGCCTTGGTAATCAAGGAAATCATCCGCCTTCATAATGAAGAAGGGGGTGGATTTCAAGGACATGACCTTGCTGACAGCTTCGCGGACCCGCAATGATCTGATATTGGCAGAGTTTGACCGGCATCATATCCCGATTGTGCCTGATGATGGGGAGACCAATTACCTCCAGTCGGTAGAGGTTATGGTGATGCTGGATACCTTGCGAACCATTAACAATCCTCTCAATGACTATGCCCTGACCGCTCTCCTAAAGTCGCCGATGTTTGACTTTGATGAGGATGAATTGGCTCGCTAGCCTTACAAGCCTCCAGTACCAAGTCTATGGAAAATCTCTATGAAAAGCTGAGGAATGCTCTGGCTGATCAAGGTCTGGAACCTCAGCTCATCCATGGTGAATTGCGTAAGAAACTGCAGCACTTCCAGGAAACGCTGGATGACTGGCGAAGCTATTCCAAGACGCATTCTCTCTATGATTTAATCTGGAAGATTTATCAGGATCGTTTTTACTACGATATGGTGGGGGCTCTGCCCAACGGTGAGCAGCGTCAGGCTAATCTCTATGCCCTGTCCTTGCGGGCCAACGACTATGAAAAGTCGAGTTTCAAAGGCCTGTCCCGCTTTATCAGCATGATTGACCGAATTTTGAAAAATGAGCACGATTTAGCTAGTGTCCCTCTGGCTGCTCCGAAAAATGCGGTCCAGCTAATGACCATCCATAAGAGTAAGGGGCTGGAGTTCAAATATGTCTTTCTACTCAATATGGACAAGGCCTTCAATCGTCAGGATAGTAGCTCTGCTATTATCCTCAGCCGACAAAAGGGGATTGGAATCAAATATGTAGCCGATGTGGCCGTTGAGACTCAGGATCCTCATGCGCCCAAGCAGATCCGCATTTCCATGGAGACCCTACCTTATCAGCAGAATGCCGAAGAACTCAAGCTGGCGAGCTTGTCTGAGCAGATGCGCCTGCTCTATGTGGCCATGACGCGGGCTGAAACCAAGCTCTATCTGGTCGGCAAGGGCAATCAAGCTAAGCTCCAAGAGCGTAAGTGGGGGACTAGCCAAAATGGTCGCTTATCTAGCAGTCTCCGAAGTCTGCTGACCAATTTTCAGGATTGGCTCTATGCTATCCAGTCAGTGTTTGAAAAGGAAAATCTGGCTTATAAAACCTGCTTTGTAACTGATCAGGAGCTGACAGATGAGCAGATTGGAGTAGTGGAGCAGACTGATACCATTCCGGTAGATGATTTGACGGACAATCGTCAGTCAGAAGATATCCGCCGAGCTCTGGATATCTTGGAGAATGTAGATCGACTCAACAGCCTCTATCAAGCGGCTATTGAATTACCCAGTGTTCGCACGCCCAGCCAAATCAAGAAGTTCTATGAGCCGGTTATGGACTCAGAAGGGCTGGATATTATGGATGCGCCTCGAAGCTATCAGTCTGAGCTGACTTTGATTTGCCTGATTTTGGCAAGAAGAAGCAAATCACAGGAGCCCAAATCGGTTCTGCTGTTCATGAACTCATGCAACGGATTCCGATGGATCAGCCTGTCACTAAGACTAGAATTCGCCAAGCCTTGACTCAAGTTCAGGCAGATGCGGCAGTCAAGAAAGAGATTGACTTAGCTAAGATTGAGGCCTTTTTCGCTACAGAACTGGGTCAGCTAATCCAGCAGCAGGCCAATCATCTTCATCGTGAAGCACCTTTTGCCATGCTCAAGCAGGATCCAGCCAGCGGTCAAAACTTTGTCGTTCGGGGAATCTTGGACGGTTATCTGCTCTTTGATGATCGCATTGTCCTCTTTGACTATAAGACTGATCGCTATCATGAGTCGACAGAGTTGGTGGAGCACTACCGATCTCAACTGGATCTCTATGCCGAAGCGCTCAGTCGTTCCTATGGCCTTAGCCAAGTAGACAAGTATTTGATTCTACTAGGGGGAGCTGAGCTGCAGGTGGTCAAGGTGGACTAGTCTGATTAGAAACTGAATAGAGTTCCACTAAGAAAGGATATTGCTGCAGGAAATGCTTGTGGGAAGGTTGAGTGCATTATTTAACTGCTAATCTTCCCTTGGCGTTTCTTTTTTTGCTTCTTTGGTATAATAGAAGATATGAAAGTATTACTATATCTAGAAGGAAAGTCTGTTTTAGAAAAGTCAGGCATCGGCCGTGCCTTGCAGCATCAAATGCATGCATTGGATCTGGCAGGAATTCCTTATACAACAGATGTTTTAGGAGATTATGATGTCGTGCACATCAACACTTACGGACCTCGTAGTTTGCTTCTTCTTCACGCGGCTAAGCGGAGAGGCAAAAAAGTGATCATGCACGGACATTCGACCAAAGAAGACTTTGAAAATTCTTTTATTGGTTCTAATCTTTTTGCGCCCTTATTTGGCAAATATCTAGCGCACATGTATAAAATGGCGGACTTTATCATTACTCCGTCTGAGTATTCAAAAAAATTGATTGAATCCTACGGTGTAACGACACCCATTATGGCTGTCTCAAACGGCATTGACCTGTCGAAATACAAGAAAGATGAACGCAAGGAAGCAGTCTTTAAAAAACATTTTCAGATTGCAGATGGGCAGAAAGTCGTAATTTGTGCAGGCCTTTATTTCAGACGAAAAGGAATCGAAGACTTTGTCGAAGTGGCTCGCAGAATGCCAGATGTCCGCTTTATCTGGCTGGGTTCCATCAATCTCTGGCTTGTTCCTCGTAAGATTCGAGATCTTGTCCTCCATAATCATCCAGAAAACGTGGAATTTCCGGGTTATTTCAAAGGCGCAGTCTTCCAAGGAGCCATGTCAGGCAGTGACGCCTTCTTTTTCCGTCTTATGAAGAGACAGAAGGGATTGTGGTCCTAGAAGCGTTAGCCAGCGGGCAACACGTGGTCCTGCGTGATATTCCTGTTTATAATGGCTGGATTGATGAAGAGTCGGCGGAGCTTTGTCATAATGTAGATGAGTTTGTCGAATCGCTTCGTAAGGTTCTTGACGGAAAAGTGGATAAACGTGAGGCAGGTTATCGTGTTGCGGAGAGCCGCTCTATCGATGACGTCGCACTTCAGTTAGTCAAGGCTTACCAAACAGTTTTGGAGATGTGATATGCGGATTGGTCTTTTTACAGATACCTATTTTCCTCAGGTTTCCGGGGTGGCGACGAGCATTCGCACCCTCAAGACTGAGCTAGAGAAACTAGGTCACAAAGTCTTTATTTTTACTACGACGGATAAGGATGTCAACCGCTATGAGGATTGGCAGATTATCCGTATTCCCAGCGTGCCTTTCTTCGCTTTTAAGGATCGGCGCGTAGCTTATCGTGGTTTTTCCAATGCCTTAGAAATTGCCCGCCAGTACCAGCTCGATATCATCCATACCCAGACAGAGTTTTCGCTGGGGCTCTTGGGCATCTGGATTGCCAAGGAACTACGGATTCCAGTGGTTCACACCTACCATACCCAGTATGAGGATTATGTGCACTATCTTGCCAAGGGCATGGTGATTCGCCCAAGTATGGTCAAGTACATCGTGCGTGGCTTTATGAGCGATTTGGATGGTGTCATTTGTCCATCTGAGATTGTCTATGATCTATTGGTCGGCTACAAAATCAAGGCGGAAAAACGGGTTATTCCGACAGGAATCGACTTGGCCAAGTTTGACCGCCCAGAACTCTCACGGGAAGACATCAAGAAACTACGCTTTAAGCTGGGAATAGCAGAAGATGAAGTCATGTTGCTCAGTCTATCCAGAATTTCCTACGAGAAAAATATCCAGGCGATTGTTGAAGCTCTGCCAATGGTTTTGGAAGAAAATGCCAAGGTGAAGTTGGTCATTGTCGGAGATGGACCCTATGCTGAGGACTTAAAAGCCTTGGTAGCCCAGCTTCATATTGAGGATGCTGTCATTTTCACAGGAATGATTGCACCGAGCGATACGGCACTCTACTATAAGGCGGCAGATTTCTTTATTTCGGCTTCAACCAGTGAGACTCAGGGGCTGACTTATCTGGAAAGCTTAGCCAGCGGTACGCCGATCATCGCCCATGGCAATCCTTATCTGGACAATGTCATCAGCGATAAAACTTTTGGTACGCTTTATTATGAAAGTAGAGATTTGGCAGGGGCTATTTTGGAGGCCATTTTGGCGACACCAGATATGGACGAGAAAAAGCTAGCCGATAAATTATATGAGATTTCCGCCGAGAATTTTGGTCGTCGTGTCTATGAATTTTACCTAGATTTGACCATTAGCAAGGATTTTCATAATGATCTCAATCCTGAAGAAACGATGGCCAAACGCTTAGCCAAGACCATTGTCTATTTGCCAGGTAAGATTATTTCTCTGCCAGTAAGTGGTTCTACACGAATCATGAAAGCATCTAAGAAGCAGATTAAGAATATTCGGAAATATTGGGAATAAACTTCCTTATAAGACCTAATGAATGGAGGTGCTCTTATGAAAGTTCATAAAAAGAAATTTTCTTTTTGCTCCCCCTTTTCTTTTTCTATTTTGTCTTTTATATACTGTTACGATATTTGCCTATGGATGCCATCTTAAGTAAGGGGCTGGTAGTTGGAAATGTTCTCATCTACTCCCCTCTGGCAACCTTCTTGGTGTCCCTGCTCTATGCAGCTTTTCATGGCTTTTCTTTGCGCTTTTCTTTCTTGGTTGCCCTCTTATTTTTCCTGACTATTTTCACCTTTGGGGAATGGATTCCTCTTTATCATGCCGCTTATTTCCTTTTCTCACTAGCTGGAAATGGCTTGGGGCATGTGATTTATAGATTTACTAGGAAAAATAGCAGAGCTGAAAACCAATAAAAGTCCTTGCAAATTTTTCCAATTGTGCTATAATAATTTTTAGAGACATATCACCTGTAGGAAATCTTTTAGAGAGCGCGTGGAGCTGGAAATCGCGCAGAGGATGCAGTTGGGACTACTCTACTGGTTTTTATGAAAACATAAAACGGTGGCTACGTTAGAGCCAATCAGAGGTGTAGGTCTTTTTGGCTTGCATAAATGAAGGTGGAACCACGTTGCGACGTCCTTTTGAGGATGTCGTTTTTGTATGGAGAACGGTTACGACAAAGTTAAAATGAATTTAGCAAAGTATTGAATGAGGTGATAGATTTGAAGAAAATATTATCTTGGATGATGACTTGTAGCTTCCTATTCGTCTATGTCTGGCTAATGAATATGCTCAGTCTATGGGGGACGGAAAATATTGTCGTCTTTTCATTTTTTCTACTCATTCCTCTCTTGCCATTTCTTGCCCCCTTTCTTGGTATCTTAATGTTTTTCAACCACAAGAAACTCATTATAACAGGATATCTTTTAAGTTTGACAGCTGGTATCTATTTGGTCAATGCAATCAAAAGTTATCCGATAAGAATATACATGAGAGGTGAGATGACTCAGGAGGAATATCTGTCTCTTATTCTTTCTTTGATAGGCTATCTATTTATTTCTACGCTTTTCTTTATTTTCAGATTGAAAAAGTTAAAATGAAATTGATTTAGCAAATCAATCGTGATCATTCTTTGTAAATGACTAATTTCCCGTCCCTTCAAACCTCAGTTATAAAAATACGATAAATTTTTAAAGGAGAAAACCATGATTAAGATTACTTTCCCGGATGGTGCTGTTCGTGAATTCGAATCTGGCGTGACTACTTTTGAAATTGCCCAATCTATCAGCAATTCCCTAGCTAAAAAAGCTCTTGCCGGTAAATTCAACGGCAAACTCATCGATACAACTCGTGCTATCACTGAAGATGGTGCCATCGAAATCGTGACACCTGATCACGAAGATGCCCTTCCGATTTTGCGCCACTCAGCTGCTCACTTGTTTGCCCAAGCAGCTCGTCGCCTTTTCCCAGACATTCACTTGGGAGTTGGTCCAGCTATCGAAGATGGCTTCTACTACGATACCGACAATACTGCTGGTCAAATCTCTAACGAAGATCTGCCTCGTATCGAAGAAGAAATGCAAAAAATCGTCAAAGAAAACTTCCCATCTATTCGTGAGGAAGTTACTAAAGACGAGGCCCGTGAAATCTTCAAAAACGACCCTTACAAGTTAGAATTGATCGAGGAACACTCAGAAGACGAGGGTGGTTTGACCATCTACCGTCAGGGTGAATACGTGGATCTCTGCCGTGGACCTCACGTTCCATCAACAGGCCGTATCCAAATCTTCCACCTTCTCCATGTAGCTGGTGCCTACTGGCGTGGAAATAGCGACAACGCTATGATGCAACGGATCTACGGTACAGCTTGGTTTGACAAGAAAGACTTGAAGAACTACCTTCAAATGCGTGAAGAAGCCAAAGAACGTGATCACCGTAAACTTGGTAAAGAGCTCGACCTCTTCATGATTTCTCAAGAAGTGGGACAAGGTTTGCCATTCTGGTTGCCAAATGGTGCGACAATCCGTCGTGAATTGGAACGCTACATTGTCGATAAGGAAATAGCTGCAGGCTACCAACACGTTTACACTCCACCACTTGCCTCTGTGGAACTTTACAAGACTTCTGGTCACTGGGATCACTACCGTGAAGATATGTTCCCAACCATGGACATGGGTGACGGGGAGGAATTTGTCCTTCGTCCAATGAACTGCCCACACCACATCCAAGTCTACAAACACCATGTTCACTCATACCGTGAATTGCCAATCCGTATCGCTGAAATCGGTATGATGCACCGTTACGAAATCTGGTGCCCTAACTGGTCTTCAACGTGTGCGTGAAATGTCTCTCAACGACGGTCACCTCTTTGTTACTCCAGAACAAATCCAAGAAGAATTCCAACGTGCCCTTCAGTTGATTATCGATGTTTATGAAGACTTCAACTTGACTGAATACCGCTTCCGTCTCTCTCTTCGTGACCCTCAAGATACTCACAAGTACTTTGACAACGATGAGATGTGGGAAAATGCCCAAACAATGCTTCGTGCAGCCCTTGATGAAATGGGTGTTGACTACTTTGAAGCCGAAGGTGAAGCAGCCTTCTACGGACCAAAATTGGATATCCAGGTTAAGACTGCCCTTGGAAAAGAAGAAACCCTTTCTACTATCCAATTGGACTTCTTGCTTCCAGAACGTTTTGACCTCAAATACATCGGAGCTGATGGTGAAGAGCACCGTCCGGTCATGATCCACCGTGGGGTTATCTCAACTATGGAACGCTTCACAGCTATCTTGATTGAGAACTACAAGGGTGCCTTCCCAACATGGCTTGCACCACATCAAGTGACCCTCATCCCAGTATCTAACGAAAAACACGTGGACTATGCATGGGAAGTGGCTAAGAAACTCCGTGACCGTGGTGTCCGTGCTGATGTCGATGAACGCAACGAAAAAATGCAGTTCAAGATCCGTGCTTCTCAAACCAGCAAGATTCCTTACCAATTGATTGTTGGGGACAAGGAAATGGAAGACGGAACTGTCAATGTTCGTCGCTACGGTCAAAAAGAAACACAAACTGTCTCAGTCGATGATTTTGTTCAAGCTATCCTTACTGATATTGCCAACAAATCACGCGTGGCTAAAGAAGATTAAAATAAAAAAGGCAAATTCGATTGAGAGAGCTCCTCAATAGGCTTTGCCTTTTCATTTTTTACAATTTTGTTAAACGTAACCCTCTCTCATCTCAGTGTTTTGTCTAATCCCATGAAAAATGATATAATAGAATAAAAGGACAGGGGAGAGAGATGTTAAAGAGAGATTTACTGAGAAATATTATCATTGTGACGGTATTTATTGCCATTCTGGTGGGGCTACGCTTGTTTGTCTATACACCTTATCGTATCACCAAGCAAGATGCCAATTCTTTCTTGGCGGAAAATGATTTGGTCTTGGCGGATAAGACAGCCAAGCTTGCTCGTGGGGAATTTGCCCTCTATGAGGTCGATGGAAAAGAGTATGTCGGCCGTGTCATTGCTAAGGAAAATGACAAGGTGACCTATATGGATAACTTGCTGTATTTGAACAATCAGGTGCAATCAGAGCAATATATCGAAAGATGCGAGAGAAATATCTGGCTTCGGCTACCAGCACGGGCTATTATACCCACGATTTTTCTGTTGTTGACTTAAAAGGAGCGACTTCTGATACCATCCCTAAAAATTCTTTTCTCATCTTGAATGATCGACGCGAAAATACGAAAGACAGTCGAGAATTTGGTCTGATCAAAAAGGAGCAGATTAAGGGAATTGTAGAATTCCGTATTTTTCCCTTAAATAAATTTGGTTTTATTGAAACAAAGTAGCAAAAAAACTAGGTTGGAATTTCCAGCCTAGTTTTCTTTTTGAGATGTTTTAAGAATTTCTTTGGTTTTTTTAAGCTCTTTTTTCAGCGAGAAATTTTTTGACATGCTGATGAGAAAGGTCGTGACCGAGCCCAGGAGGACAGAGACCAAAATCAAAATGATTAAGGGAAGTTTAAAGCTGAAGAGGATAAAGCTAACATTGACGCTCTGCATATTTGCTAAGGAAATGCTAGCAACCAATAGGATGGTAATCAATAGAAGGATATAGTGTAATTTTTCTTTCATAACGATCTCCCAATTATTCAAATTCAGCCTTGCTCTTGATATCGCCATATTCTTCTTGAGTTTCTTGGGCTAGGATATCCTCATAAGCCGCCAGTTCAATGGCAGAGCCATACTTATTTTTCAGAGCAGTGGTTACTAGACGGTAGGCCAAGTTCGCATTACGGGACAAGATGGGGCCATGGAAGTAGGAGCCAAAGACATTCTTATAATGAACACCTTCGCAACCATCCTCTTGGTTGTTGCCATTTCCATAGACGACTTTGCCCAGAGGTTTTTCGTCGTCGGAGAGGAAAGTCCGTCCTTGGTGATTTTCAAAGCCGTAGTAGGTCTCATTGAATTCTTCGTTATGAATCTTAATGTCACCAATATAGCGATTCTTGACTTGGTTGAGAGTGTAGTGTCCCATGATACCCAGACCTTCGATTCGTCGACCAGAAGCTTCGATATAGTATTGGCCTAAGAGTTGGAAGCCACCGCAAATGGCTAGCACAACGCCGTTTTCATTGATAAAATTTTCCAAAGCTTTCTTTTTAGCTGGCAGGTCACGAGCCACGATCGTTTGCTCATAGTCTTGACCTCCGCCAAAGAAGACGATATCGTAGCTGTCCTTGTCAAAGTCATCTTCTAGGGAGACAATATCGACCTCAACCTTAGCGCCTAGCTTTTCGGCTACATACTTGAGCATCAGGACATTGCCGTTGTCGCCATAGGTATTCATAAGGTCGCCGTAGAGATGAGCGACTTTTAAGTCATAGTGATAATCCTGGTTTTCAGGAGAAACGAGGGATCTATAAACCATTAGTTCATCTCCTTTCTGATGACTTGTCGTTCTGCCAGCAACTCGCGGAATTCCAGCATAGCGGTATAAGTAGCTAGGATATAGGCGTGCTTGGTTTCTTGCTCTTCAATCAACTTAAAGACAGCTTCCAAATCTTTGACTTCGGTAATCTGATCTGCTGGATAACCCGTTACTCGCAGTCGACGCGCAATCTCAGAATGGCGAACTCCGCCTGCAATGACCTGAGGAATATTCATCGCTAGAATTTTCTCAAAATCAGCATCCCAGATCCAGCTGGTATCAATGCCGTCTGCATAGTTGGCATTGAGCAGGACAGATAGACTAAAGTCAAAAGGTGCTAGCTCAATCATTTCCAAGGCTTGGGTAGCTCCGACCGGATTTTTTTGATCAAGACCAAGGTACATTCCTTATCGCCGATTTTGAAAGTTTCCTGACGGCCAAAGACAGCCCGGCTCTTGTCAAAGCCAGCCTTGATAGTAGTCGGCTCGACACCAAAGAACTGAGCAACTGACACAGCGGCCAAGGCATTGTAGATATTGTAGAGACCGCCGATATTGATCTGATAGTCTTGTCCATCAATGGTAAAGGCAGAGCGATTGTGCTCAAGTGCTTTGAGAGCAGTCAGGCTGTAGTCCAGCTTAGGACGCTTGAATCCACAGTCCTCACAGATGTAAGCTCCGAGATTTGCATAAGTATTGAGCTCGTACTTGAGGATATGCTCGCACTTAGGACAGAGAATGCCCTCTGTATTGTAGTGGGCTAGCTTAGGTTGGCTTTTCTCCGTATCGAAACCATAGTAACGGACAGGATTTTTCAGGCTGACCGAGTTAAAGAGCGGACTATCACCATTCATCAGTACAGTTGCTTCAGGAACCTTAGCCGCCGCATCCAGAATCATCTGGTAGGTCGTGTAGATCTCACCATAGCGGTCCATCTGGTCACGGAAAATGTTGGTAAAGACGAAGAGGCTAGGCTTGATATAATCACAAATCCGAGATAGACTGGCTTCATCTATTTCCAGCACAGCGATATTTTTGCCAGATTTGCCTTTCTTAGCGGTTAGGAATGTTGTGGTAATCCCGGTAATCATATTGGCGCCGCTGGGATTGGTCACCACTTCTCCGAAAGCTTCCTTGAGAATGCCTACTGTCAAAGCTGTAGTCAGAGTTTTTTTCCGTTGGTTCCGGTAATAACCACAACTTCGTAGTTTTTTTGGCCAAGTTTTTGCAGAATGTTTTTTATCAAATGTGAGGGCAACTTTCCCTGGTAGAGTCGAGCCGCGTCCCATTTTGCTGAGAACAAAGTGGGAGGACTTGCCTGCCAAGAGGCCCAATGCTGTATTTATCTTCATAAGAAATATTTTATCATAAAAAAGTAAAGAAGGTTACAGAAAAATATCCTTAAAAGTGATATAATGGTTGAGAACTGTTTGTTTTTTTGACTGGGAGGGCCACTATGCAATGAACTTTCAACAATTAACCAATCTCCAATACTGGGCTAATGTATTCAGTAATCCTTGGAATATTTTAATCAACATTATTGATGTTGCTTTTAGTTACCTGGATTTTATATCATTTTACTAAAGCAATTGCCGGAACCAAAATTATGATTCTGGTTCGGGGAGTGCTCTTCTTTATCTTGGCACAGTTTTTAGCGAATATCATTGGTTTGACGACCATTTCATGGTTGATCAATCAGGTTATTACCTACGGGGTCATTGCAGCAGTGGTGATTTTCTCGCCTGAGATTCGGACTGGTCTCGAAAAGTTGGGTAGAGCAACTGAGATTTTTTCAGCCACGCCAGTCAGCAGTGAGGAGAAATTGATTCAAGCCTTTGTCAAGGCAGTGGCTTACATGAGTCCACGTAAGATTGGTGCCCTGGTGGCTATTCAAGGAACTCGAACACTGCAGGAATATATTGCGACTGGAATTCCTCTGGATGCGGATATTTCTGGGGAGCTGTTAATCAATATTTTCATTCCAAATACACCCTTGCATGATGGAGCTGTTATTATCAAGGATAATAAGATTGCAGCTTCCTGTGCCTATTTGCCGCTAACAGAGAGTACAGGTATTTCCAAGGAATTTGGGACTCGGCACCGGGCTGCGATTGGCCTTTCGGAAGTTTCAGATGCCTTTACTTTGTCGTGTCTGAGGAAACAGGTGGTATTTCTACGACACACAATGGAGTTTTCAAGCACAACTTGAGTTTGAGTGAGTTTGAGCTACAACTGCGGGAAGTTCTGCTATCAGACAAGCATGAAAAACTGAGTCTAAAGAATCGTTTACTAGGAGGGTGGAAGAATGAAAGAAAGTAAAAAAATTCTTTATATTGTCTCCTCTTTATTCTTTGCGATAGTTTTGTTTATTTATGCGACCTCTAGTAGTTTTCAAAACAGTATCAGTATTCGACAAGTGACCTCGGAAACCTACAGCAATACGATTTCCAATGTTCCGATTGACATCAAGTACGATAGTGAACGTTACTTCATTAGCGGCTTCACTTCAGAAGCTAGTGTTGTTTTGACGGGGTCTAATAGAGTGACCCTAAGCAGCGAAATGCAAGAGAGTACACGGAAGTTTCATGTGGTGGCGGATTTATCCAATGCATCAGAAGGAACGGTCGAAGTGCAGCTGAAGGTGGAAAATCTACCAAGTGGTTTGTCTGCTACGGTCAATCCGCAAAAAATTTCAGTCAAGATAGGTAAAAAAGCAAGCAAGAAAGTGCCAGTGAAGTATCTCATCACAGCCAGTCAGGTTGCAGAAGATATTTCTATCACAAATGTGAGTTTGGAGCACGAAGAAGTTACAGTGACAAGCGATGAAGAAACTTTGGGAAAAGTTAATCATGTCGCAGCAGTCTTACCAAGTAATGTCACTATTTCAGGAAATTATAGTGGGGCAGCTTCCTTGCAGGCCATGGATGCCAATGGGAATGTTTTGCCAAGTGTTGTGACACCGTTTGAAACAACGATGAAAGTTACGACCAAAACGACACATTCGAATTCGTCAAGCTCCAAATCGAGCTCAAGTTCGAATTCATCTAGTAAATAAATGCAAGATTTGAAAGGAAAATTTTAAAAATGGGTAAATATTTTGGAACCGATGGTGTTCGTGGAGAAGCTAATGTGGAATTAACGCCGGAATTGGCCTTTAAACTGGGTCGTTTTGGTGGATATGTTCTGAGCCAACACGAAAGTGAAGTTCCTCGGGTATTTGTTGGCCGTGATACACGTATTTCGGGAGAAATGCTGGAGAGTGCCTTGATTGCAGGTCTGCTTTCTGTGGGGATTCACGTCTACAAACTTGGTGTGATCGCTACTCCGGGTGTTGCCTACTTGGTCAAATCCGAAAAAGCTAGTGCAGGTGTCATGATTTCAGCTAGTCACAATCCTGCTCTCGATAATGGCATCAAATTCTTTGGTGGCGATGGTTATAAACTGGATGACGAACGCGAACTTGAAATCGAAGCCTTGCTGGACGCAGCAGAAGATACCCTTCCACGTCCAAGTGCTGAAGGTTTAGGAAAAGTCATGGATTATCCAGAAGGCTTGCGTAAGTACCAACAATACATCGTTTCAACTGGTTTAGATCTTGAAGGAATGCACGTTGCCCTTGATACGGCAAATGGTGCTGCTTCAACCAGTGCCCGTCAAATTTTTGCTGATTTGGGTGCCCAGCTGACTGTTATCGGAGAAAATCCAGATGGTCTCAACATTAACTTAAATGTAGGCTCTACTCATCCAGAAGGCTTACAAGAAACGGTACGTGAGTCAGGAGCAGCGATTGGTCTCGCTTTTGATGGCGATAGTGACCGTTTGATTGCCGTTGATGAAAATGGCGACATTGTAGATGGTGACAAGATCATGTACATTATCGGCAAATATCTTTCTGAAAAAGGCCAATTAGCTCAAAACACAATTGTAACGACCGTTATGTCCAACCTTGGCTTCCACAAAGCCCTAGAGCGTGAAGGCATCAATAAAGTAGTGACTGCTGTCGGTGACCGCTATGTGGTAGAAGAAATGCGTAAGAACGGCTATAATCTAGGTGGCGAGCAGTCTGGACATGTCATTATCATGGATTATAATACTACTGGTGATGGTCAATTGTCAGCGGTGCAATTAACCAAAGTGATGAAAGAAACTGGCAAGAGCCTGTCTGAACTTGCAGCAGAAGTGACCATTTACCCACAAAAATTGGTAAATATCCGTGTCGAAAATGCTATGAAAGATAAGTCAATGGAAGTTCCTGCTATCAGAGACATTATTGAAAAAATGGAAACTGAAATGGCAGGAAACGGCCGCATCCTTGTCCGCCCAAGTGGAACAGAGCCGCTTCTGCGTGTCATGGCTGAAGCGCCAACTCACGAAGAAGTGGACTACTATGTGGATACAATTGCGGATATTGTCCGTGCTGAGATTGGCATAGATTAAAAAGCGAGATAAAATTCAAAAGATTGGAGAAGCCTCCCATTTGGAGTGAGTTCTTCAATCTTTTTAAATTATTTCCATAAATATCCTTTAGGATTCTTTGGCTAATGGAGTAAAACTTCTCTTTTTCTTTTTCATCTCGTAAATATTTGAAAAAGTATACTAATCGTGTTAAAATATAGGGAGTAATCTAGGAATTGAGGTAATAAAGTGGCTTTTGGAGATAACGGACAACGTAAAAAAACTGGATTTGAAAAATTGACAATGCTGGTCGTGGTAATCATGTTACTTGTAACGATTGGTGCAATTTTTGCACAAGCTATCGGCGTAATCTTCTAATCCTAAACGCTGCAAGGCGTTTTTTTAGAGTAAAAAAGAAGCGAGAATTTATATGAGTATGTTTTTAGATACAGCCAAGATTCAGGTCAAGGCTGGCAAAGGCGGCGATGGCATGGTAGCCTTTCGTCGAGAGAAATATGTACCTAATGGCGGACCTTGGGGCGGCGATGGCGGTCGTGGTGGTGATGTGATTTTTGTCGTGGATGAAGGCCTGCGCACCTTGATGGATTTCCGTTACAATCGTCATTTCAAGGCTCAATCAGGCGAAAGGAATGACCAAGGGAATGCATGGCCGAGGAGCGGAGGATTTGATTGTCCGTGTACCGCAGGGGACGACCGTTCGTGATGCTGAAACTGGCAAGGTCATTACGGATTTGATTGAACACGGTCAACGTTTCGTCGTAGCGCATGGTGGTCGTGGCGGTCGTGGCAATATTCGCTTTGCTACACCTAAAAATCCTGCTCCGGAAATTTCTGAAAATGGGGAGCCTGGTCAGGAAAGAGAATTACTGCTGGAGCTAAAAGTGCTAGCCGATGTTGGTCTGGTTGGTTTTCCTTCGGTTGGGAAATCAACCCTTCTGAGTGTGATTACATCAGCCAAGCCAAAAATCGGAGCCTATCACTTTACCACGATTGTTCCTAATCTGGGCATGGTTCGGACTCAGTCTGGAGAATCTTTCGCTGTAGCTGATCTGCCAGGGTTGATCGAAGGAGCCAGTCAGGGCGTGGGTCTAGGCACCCAGTTTCTTCGACATATCGAGCGGACACGGGTCATTTTGCACGTTATTGATATGTCTGCTAGTGAGGGACGCGATCCTTATGAGGATTACCTTGCGATCAATAAGGAATTGGAATCCTATAATTTGCGCTTGATGGAACGGCCGCAGATCATTGTAGCCAACAAGATGGATATGCCTGATAGCGCAGAAAACTTGAAAGAATTCAAGAAAAAACTAGCTGCCAACTATGATGAATTTGAAGAGTTACCACAGATTTTCCCTATTTCTAGTCTGACCAAGCAGGGACTTGCCACGCTCTTGGATGCGACGGCTGAGCTGCTGGATAAGACACCTGAGTTTCTGCTTTATGAAGAATCCGATATGGAAGACGAGGCTTATTATGGCTTTGATGAAGAAGCACCAGCCTTCGAAATCTCCCGTGATGATGATGCTACATGGGTACTTTCAGGTGATAAACTAGAAAAACTCTTTACAATGACCAACTTTGACCGCGATGAGTCCATCATGAAATTCTCCCGTCAGTTGCGCGGTATGGGCGTTGACGAAGCACTTCGTGCGCGTGGTGCCAAGGACGGAGATCTGGTTCGCATCGGTAAGTTTGAGTTTGAATTTGTTGACTAAGGAGATATGTAATGGGTGATAAACCGATATCTTTTCGAGATGAAAATGGCAACTTTGTCTCAGCAGCAGATGTTTGGAATGCAAAAAAGCTGGAAGAACTATTCAACCGGCTGAATCCAAATCGCAAACTTCGCCTTGAGCGAGAAAAATTGAAAGAAGATCAATAATTGAAACCAGTCCTTTGAGATGAAGGAATGAGTGACAGTAGTCATGCTGCCTCATTCCAGCTTCCAAAGGATTTTCTATTGGAAAAATAAAAAAACCAAATCCGATTTCTCGGAAATGGCTTTGTATCAACATTCTTTTTAATGTCAATACGGTTCTTATTTGAGACCGTATTTCTTGTTGAAACGATCCACACGTCCATCTGCTTGAGTGAACTTTTGACGTCCAGTGTAGAATGGGTGTGAGTCTGATGAAATTTCGACACGGATCAATGGGTAAGTTTCACCTTCGAATTCAACAGTTTCGTTAGAACGTTTAGTTGAACCGCTAAGGAACTTGTAGCCAGTAGTAGTGTCCATAAATACAACTTGACGGTATTCTGGGTGAATGTCTTTTCTCATTTTTAAAAAAATCCTTTTCTGCCATGGACTCTTTGCGAGCCATAGATTAGTTACTTTGATAGTTTATCAAATTCTAATTGATTTGACAAGTCTTTTGGATGATTTTCTTACTTTTTTGCTCTTTCTTTTAATTTTTGATAAATCAAGTCGACTTCATCTTTGGAATAAGCATTGGCACCGCTGGCAAGTGGATGGCCGCCGCCGTTGTGTTGCTTGGCAATTTCATTGATTGGAGTAAATTTACTGCGCATCCGCACACGATAATGGCCGTCAGGCTGTTCGACAAAGATGGCCCACATCTGGACATCTTCGATCCGTCCGGGTGCAGCTACAATGGCTGAAGTATCAGCATCTGTCAGCTGATTTTCTTTCAATAATTGCTGAGATAGGATAACGCGTGCAGCACCATTCTCATCAATTTCTAGATTATCGTAAACATAACCTTGCAGTTTGGCAACTTGATGCGTGATGGAGTCCATTTTTCGAGAAAGCTCTGAAAAATTAAAGGCGTATTGGCGAAGTTTGCCAGCTACCTCAAATGTGCGTGCAGTAGTCGCTGGATAGAGGAAGCGCCCTGTATCCCCAACAATGCCAGCATAGAGGAGTTTAGCGATATAGTCATTAACTTCTAAGTGATTTTCGAAGGCAAAAAGAGCGATAATTTCGCTCGTGCTACTAGCATCTGTATCAACCAGCAGCAGGTCTCCGTAGATATCATCGTTGGGATGATGGTCGATTTTAATCAAAAAGTCGCCCATGCTATAGCGCTGATCATCAATACGAGGAGTGTTGGCTGTATCGCACACAATTACCAAGGCCTGCTCATAGTCCGCATCTGTCACCTCATCCATCTTTGCTAGCCAAGTAAGACTAGGCTCGTCGTAACCTGTTACTTTGATGGATTTTTCAGGAAAGTTGAGTTGGAGAAGTTTTTGTAAGCCGACTTGACTGCCAATTGCATCTGGGTCAGGGCGCATATGGCGGTGGATGATAATTTTGTCGTATTCTTTCATTTTTTTCAGAATTTTACTATAGATACTCATTGTGAACCTCTTAAACTTTCTCTAGTTATTGTAGCACAAGAATTTTTTTATTTTTTAAAATAAAAAGATGTGTTATAATGAATGAAGATTATAATTTGGAGGGAACTATGACCTTAGCGAAAAATTGTATTTGCCAGTATGACTGGAAACACCGAAGAAATTGCCGATATTGTGGCGGATAAGCTAAGAGAACTAGATGTAGAAGTTGAAGTGGACGAGTGTACCACTGTCGATGCAGAAGATTTCTTGGAAGCGGATATTACGATTGTAGCGACCTATACCTACGGTGACGGTGAGCTGCCTGATGAAATGATGGACTTCTACGAAGACTTATCTGGATTGGACTTGTCTGGTAAGGTCTATGGAGTAGTCGGTTCAGGCGATACTTTTTTATGACGAATTTTGCAAGGCTGTTGATGACTTTGATGCTGTTTTTTTGCGGCTACAGGAGCAGTGAAAGGTTCAGAATGTGTCAAAGTAGATCTTTCTGCAGAAGAAGATGATATTGAGCGCTTGGAAGCATTTGCGGAAGAGTTGGTAAGCAAAGTTTAAAATGACAATATGGAAAGCGGCTGTGGCCGTTTTTTTCTTTTGTTAAGGTATTATTTTCTGACAATTCTCATGATTAGGAGTATAATATAAGTAAGCGTTATCCCTTAGATAAAGGAGGAGTTCCTATGAAAGAACGCGACTATGCCTTTGGCTTCCATGATGATGTCAAGCCACTCTTTTCAACTGGTAAAGGTTTGACCGAAGAAGTAGTTCGAGAAATCTCAGAAATCAAGAATGAGCCCCAGTGGATGTTGGATTATCGCCTCCGCTCTTTGGAACTTTTTCATAAGCTACCCATGCCTAACTTTGGACCAGATTTATCAGGTATTCGCTTTGATGATATTATCTACTACCAAAAACTAAGCGGAGATCGGGCTCGCAGTTGGGATGAAGTTCCAGAGGAGATTAAGAAAACCTTTGACCGCTTGGGAATTCCGGAAGCTGAGAAACAGTTTCTGTCTGGAGCTGTGGCCCAGTATGAATCTGAAGTCGTTTACCACAATATGAAAGAAGAGTTTGCCAAGTTGGGGATTATCTTCACTGACACGGATACGGCTGTGCAGGAATATCCAGACTTGGTCAGGCAGTATTTTGGTACTGTGATTTCAAATGCTGAGCATAAATTTTCAGCGCTTAATAGTGCGGTTTGGTCCGGTGGAACCTTTATCTATGTGCCCAAGAACGTCCAGTGCCAAGTTCCTGTTCAGACTTACTTTCGTATCAACGGAGAAATGCTGGCCAGTTTGAGCGCTCCTTGATGATTATCGAGGAGGGCGGCTCCATCCAGTATATTGAGGGCTGTACAGCACCAACTTATACGACTAATAGCCTTCATGCAGCAAATGTCGAAATCATTGTCAAAAAGGATGCCTTTTTCCGCTATACGACCATTCAAAACTGGTCGGACAATGTCTATAACCTCGTAACGGAGCGGGGGATTGTTGAAGAAGGCGGAACCTTGGAGTGGATTGATGGTAACTTAGGCAGTAAGGTAAACATGAAATACCCCTGCAGCATTCTTAATGGCCGCAACGCAAGAACTTCTGTTCTATCCATGTCTTTTGCCAACTATGGCCAGCACTTAGATGCGGGCTGCAAGGTTTTTCATAATGCGCCCAAGACATCCAGTACTTTGATTTCTAAATCAGTGGCTAAGGATGGTGGAAAGACTGACTATCGTGGTCAGGTTCGCTTTGGCAAGAATAGCGCTGGCTCCAAATCCCATATCGAATGCGATACCATTCTGATGGATGGTGAATCCAGTTCGGACACCATTCCTTTTAATGAAATCCATAATTCCAATGTCGCGTTAGAGCATGAAGCCAAGGTTTCCAAAGTGTCCGAGGATCAGCTCTACTACCTGATGAGCCGAGGCATCAGTGAAGAAGAAGCTACAGCTATGATTATCAACGGATTTATGGAACCCATTACCAAAGAACTTCCAATGGAATACGCCGTTGAACTCAACCAACTCATCAACATGAGCATGGAAGGGTCCGTTGGCTAAAACAGTCCAGGGGACTATTTTAGGTTGCGGATAAAAACTCGCTTAAGCGAGTTTTCTTTTAATTTAAGGTCTTTAGGACCTTTTTTTATTTAGGATAAAACTAGAACATTTTCCTAATTTTTGTTATGATAGATAGCATACAAGGAGGAAGTAGATGAAGCTAGAAGAAATTAGACAGGAAATTGATCAAGTGGATGATGCGCTCGTTGCCTTACTAGAGAGACGCATGAATCTGGTCGGCCAAGTTGTGGCTATTAAAAAATCGACTGGGAAGGCCGTTGCAGATCCTAAACGAGAAGAAAGGATTTTTGCTAAAGTTGCGAGTAAGATCGAAAATACGAATTATCAAGAGCCGATTCTTGCAACCTTTACGGATATCCTAAAGCATTCACGCGCTTTTCAGGAGAAGAAAATAAGATGAGTGAAGTAAAAAATTCTTTAGCAATCTTCTTTGGAGCTATGCTAGGCGGTTTACTTCGTTATCAATGCTCATCCTTTTTCACATTTACGGGACATTTTCCGTTAGCGACACTTTTAGTCAACTATTTGGGAACTTTCTTGTTAGTCTATTTGGTTAAAGGCTATCTCCGTCGCAAGCAAGTTTCCAAGCGTTTGTTATTGGCTTTGTCGACGGGATTTTGTGGTGGCTTGACGACTTTTTCAGGTCTTCTATTAGATTCGCTCAAATTGTTGGATTTAGGCCGTTATCCAGAATTGATCGTATATCTTGCCTTGAGTATCGGCGGCAGCCTTTGCATTGCTTTATGGGCTGGAAGGAAGGTGACCGCATGATTTGGTTTTTGCTCATTGCTTGCGGTCTGGGAGCTCTTATCCGTTACTTTTTTTCTAAGGTTAATAGCAGAGCTGCTTTGCCAGTAGGCACCTTGATGGCTAATGTACTGGGAGCCTTTTTGATTGGATATTTTTACAATCATATCCAAGATAAACAGCTGTATAGCATTTTAGCAACAGGCTTCTGTGGCGGTTTAACAACTCTTTCCACCTTTAATGCGGAATTAGCAGAGCTGTTCTCAGATAAGAAGAAATGTAGCCTCTATCTGATGCTGACCTACTTTTTTTAGGATTTTTAGCGATTCTTTTAGGAATTTTTTTATCTAAAAAAATCTTTACTTTTACTAGAATTTTTGATATAATATACTTTGTGCATAAATGGATGCACTAAAAAAACGGCTAATCCGCTGCGGTCCAGAACTACAAGATTAGCAAGATAGGAGAAAAAAATGAATCCATTGATCCAAAGCTTGACTGAAGGTCAACTTCGCTCAGATATCCCTGCATTCCGTCCTGGTGACACTGTCCGCGTTCACGCGAAAGTTGTCGAAGGAACTCGCGAACGTATCCAGATCTTTGAAGGTGTTGTTATCGCTCGCAAAGGTGCTGGTATCTCAGAAAACTACACAGTTCGTAAAATCTCTAACGGTGTAGGTGTTGAACGTACTTTCCCAATCCACACTCCACGTGTTGACAAGATTGAAGTCGTTCGTTACGGTAAAGTTCGTCGTGCTAAATTGTACTACCTTCGTGCATTGCAAGGTAAGGCAGCGCGTATCAAAGAAATCCGTCGTTAATATCAGAAATGACTCTGTCACTTGGCAGAGTTTTTCTCTAGTCCCCTTAGTTCAATGGATATAACAACTCCCTCCTAAGGAGTAGTTGCTGGTTCGATTCCGGCAGGGGACATGAATATTAAAACTACGTTCATTTGAACGTAGTTTTTTTAGTGAATTTGTTGAAAACGCTTTGAATTTCGTTGCCTTTTTATAGAAATAAGTGTAAAATATAGTTATTATAGTAAATAAAAAGCACCGAATCGGTGCGCACTTTTTCAAGTTGTATACGGACAAAAAGCCTTATTTTTAACTTGCTGTGTTGTTTTCGAATAGTTCCAACAACTTCATTGTACTATACTTATCAAATATTATCAAGTGAAATGTAAATTATTTTATAAATACGATAAAAAGCTATAAACAATACAGCTCTAAAACCTCGTTAGAAACTTTTGAAAAAAATCTAGTTTAGTATTATTCGAAAACAATACAGTTCTAAAAACTAAAATACAACTCATTACTAATTCTAACAGATTTCTACAAATATAGCATTCATTTTTATTGAAATTTTTCATTAGAAATGTTATAGTTTAATATAGTTGTATTTTAAGGAGAAAGGTGAAAAAAGTTCAAATTTTACTAAAAGATCATTTAGCTATTCTAACTGAGTTAATAAAGTTTATGAAAGGTTGCATCGACTTAATCAAGACTCTCATTTCTTAATTTGTAAATTATAACTTAATACAAAGGAGGTTTTTATACATGGAAAACAAAAATTACTCTATCGGACTCGATATCGGAACTAATAGCGTCGGATGGGCCGTCATTACGGATGACTATAAGGTACCATCGAAAAAGATGAAAGTTCTGGGCAATACTGATAAAAACTTTATCAAGAAAAATCTAATTGGAGCTTTATTATTTGATGAAGGGACTACTGCTGAAGATAGACGTCTAAAACGGACAGCACGCCGTCGCTATACTCGTCGGAAATCGTCTTCGTTATCTTCAAGAAATCTTTGCCGAGGAAATGAGCAAGGTGGATAGTAGTTTCTTTCATCGATTAGATGACTCCTTTTTAGTTCCTGAGGATAAAAGAGGAAGTAAATATCCTATTTTTGCTACCCTACAAGAAGAGAAAGAATACCATAAGCAATTTCCAACAATTTATCATTTGAGAAAGCAACTAGCAGAGTCAAATGAAAAAGCAGATTTGCGTTTGATTTATCTAGCTCTTGCTCACATGATTAAATACCGCGGGCATTTTTTGATTGACAATCCCAAGTTTAAAGTTCAAAATAATGACATCCAAGGACTGTTTGAAAAATTCGTTGAAGAATACGATAATGTTCAAGAAACCTCCCTTTCCAAAATCAAACTGAATGTCACAGAAATCTTAACCGCTAAAATCCCTAAGTCTGAAAAACAGGAACAACTTCTTAAGAACTACCCAAGTGAAAAGAAGAATACCTTATTCGGGAATTTAATCGGACTAGCTCTAGGATTGACACCTAATTTTAAAACAAATTTTAGTTTAGAAAACGATGCTAAATTACAAATATCGTCGGAGAGCTATGAAGAAGATCTTGGAAATCTCCTCGCGCTAATCGGAGAAAATTTCATCGAACTCTTTTCTGTAGTGAAAAATCTAAGCGATGGTATCTTATTAGCAGGTATCGTTTCAGACGAATCACCACATGCGCCTTTATCAACAAAAATGGTCATACGATTCAAAGAACATGAAGAAGACTTAGCTGCCTTAAAACACTTCATTAAGGCCAATCTTCCAGAAAAATATGATGAAGTTTTTTCTGACGATAGCAAAAATGGTTATGCAGGATATGTAGGAGTTGATTCAAAAGTACGAAAAAGAAATGGTAAATTAGCAACTGAGGAAGAATTTTATAAATATCTCAAGGACATTTTTAAATAATGTTAAAGGGGCAGACTATTTCCTTGAGAAAATTAAGCGCGAGGATTTTTCTAAGAAAAACAACGTACTTTTGATAATGGCA